>Ga0315901_10001907_pt1 | contig 29593 bp, 21 predicted proteins | sample LakEriMetagenome_10_FD_203761 | JGI IMG/M metagenome (GOLD analysis project Ga0315901, IMG submission 203761) | Freshwater fungal communities from buoy surface, Lake Erie, Ohio, United States - Buoy 2 MA116 | ecosystem: Environmental > Aquatic > Freshwater > Lake | place: USA: Lake Erie, Ohio...
TACCAGGACCTGGAGGTGGATTCTGTCAGCATTTTTGCAAACACGTCGGGCCCCGATGATAAAGACCTGGAGGTAGGTATACAAGTGATCAAAGTTCGTAGCCCCTCGTATGAGCTCAATAAAACAAATGCTGGTTTCATTGCCTCCGAAGGTAAACTGGACGGCAGCCTGATCTTCCGCGACCAACAAAATGAACCCAGGTACCGCATCCCATTCACGTTCACCAATGACCCGGCAAGACCGTATATACAGATCAGTGATTCACTCCTGGTAGATAAAAAACCATGGTCCGTCAGCAACGATAACAGGATCTACCTCGACCCTGAAAACCTGGAGGGCTCTACCATCGCACTGACCTATAAAAACAGTAAGCTCAGCCTGAATGCAATGGGAAATGAACCTGACGGCCTGCCCCTTGAACTGGATATCCGGGATTTTGACATTAGCGATGTTGCCGATATCCTCATCTCAGATACTTCATTAGCTACCGGCATCATCAACGGAAAAGCCAGTTTACATTCATTCTCGCCGCTGTCATTCACCACATCCATTAAAGCCGACAGCCTTTCTGTATACGGCGCTAAGCTTGGATCCCTTTCTATTGACGTAAACAACCCCGATACCGGTATGCTGGCCATTCGCTCCTCCCTAATAGGTGAAACCGGGAAGATAAATGTATCCGGAACCTATGCTACCGATGCCAAACAGGCTGACATTGACGTAGACATCAACGAACTTCACCTCGCCCATGCAGAACCTTTTGTGAACAAGTATCTCATGCACCTCGACGGCCGTGTCAGTGGCGGGCTGAAAGTGAAAGGCTCTGTAGCAGAACCTCAGGTCCTGGGCAAGTTAGAGGCCGACTCCGTGGAAACGATCTATACCATGACCGCCACGTACCTGCGAATCCCAAAAGCAACCTTCACATTCAATGAAGAAGGCATTCTTTTTGACCAGCTCGATTTCGAAGACAGTGTAGGGCATAAGGGCAAACTGAGCGGACAGGTCAACACCAAAAACTATCGCGACTATGCGTTCAACCTCAACCTGAAAGCCGACAGTTTTGAAGTGGTGGGACGGAAAAAGATCGCAGACCAGGGAATCTACGGTCCAACAACTGCCGACCTAAATATCACCATGACCGGCACCCCTGACCACATGAGCCTCCAGGGCAAGGTGAACATTATTGACAGATCAGAATTTACCTATGTTTATCGTTCAGAAACAAGGGACGAGATCGGCGAGGGGCTCATAGAGTTTTTCGACCCCTCAAAACCGATTGACACCGCAGCTGCCCAAACCAATAGCAAAAAACGGAACTCGACCCTGGACATGAACCTCTATATTAACATTACACCCTCATCTACAGTTACGGTGATCACGGATGAAGTCAGCGGAGACCACCTGAAGGCAAAAGGGAAAGCGGACCTAAACTACCTGATGAAGGCCGGGGGAGAAATGGAACTCCTGGGGACCTATACACTGGAAGGCGGAGAGTATGACCTGTCACTCGGAGGTCTTGTCAGGCGAAGCTTTAAGATCGAAAAAGGAAGCACGATCAATTGGTCTGGTGACCCTACGAAAGGCCGGATGGATATCACCGCCAAATACCAGATCAAAACCCCCGCTGCTCCGCTCCTGAACGACATCAGCCACATACCGGGTATTGACAAGCAGAAACTTAATTTCGATGTCATGATCCTGCTGAAGAAAGAACTGCTGAAGCCCGATATCAGTTTCAGGCTGGATATGCCCGAGGCGGAACAAGAAGCTTTTGATGGTATGGTATACTCACGCATCAAACAGGTGAATGCCATTCCCGCCGAGTTGAACAAACAGGTGATGGGACTATTGGCCTTTGGTCAATTCATTGCAGAAAATCCGTTCAACAGCATGACTTCAGCCGGAGGCGATTTCCAGACCCAGGCCTTCAACACGGCTGGCAAACTGCTCACGCAGGAACTGACCAACCTGGTGGGCAGATACATCAAAGAAGTGAATATCGACTTCGGACTGGAAAAAGCAAAAGACTATACAACTGGTCAGGAAGTGAACCGCACCGATCTTAAAGTAGGCGTTTCAAAAAGCTTTGCGAACAACAGGCTGAATATATACGTAGGCAGCAACTTTTTACTGGAAGGTGCCAACCAGAACCAGGATGCCATTTCAGGATTGGCCGGGGACATCACACTGGAATACATGCTGACTCCCGATTCCAAGTACCGGCTTAAGGCTTTCAGGCTGACCGACAATGAACTCGTATTCCAGGGCAATGTGGTGAGAACCGGACTAAGCTTTATGGTAGTACTTGAGTTCAACCAATTTCGGAACATGTTCAAAACAAGAGAACAAAAAAAGAAAAAACCAACTAAGGGTTGATAAAAAAGAATATACATATCATTATCATCCTGATCACAACCCTCTTGCTGTGGGGTTGCAACGTTTCCAAATACCTGCCTGCGGAACAGGACTTATACAAGGGCGCGTCCATATCCTATGGAAAGGCCAAAATGCCCGAACAGATCAGGGATGAGCTTGAAGGCACGATCAGGCCAAAACCGAATGACAACTTGTTGGGCATGTATCCTAAACTGGCGATCTATAGCAGCATGGATCATACAAAGGAACCCAAAGGATTCTTCGGAAAGATGAAGAAAAAATATGCCGAAGCCCCGATATTGCTTAGCCAGGTGCCTATCGAAGAAAATAAAAAACGATTGGCTAACATCCTTTTTGCACGCGGTTTCCTTCAATCTGAGGTACAGCACCGTATAGAGACCAGGGACCGAAAGGCCACCATTAAATATGAACTGAACCCCGGAAAGCGTTACACGGTCGGGAACCTGTTCTACCCGAATGACACCAGCGTGCTCAGTAACATGATCCGGAAAGATTCTTCGAATTCAAAAATCACCAGGGGCAGCTATTTTGATTTCGACAGATTAAAGAACGAACGTAACCGGATCGACAATTACCTGAAGGACAGTGGATTTTATTTCTTCATCCCCGAATACCTGGTGTTCAAGGTCGACAGTCTGCACCTGGGAACCGCAAACCTCTATCTTTCCTACGTGAAGGAAATCCCGGATAACGCGAAACATCCGTGGACGATCAGCAGCGTGTCCATTTATGGAAATTACACCCTTGAACGTGACTCGATCATCAGGAGCCAGGAGGGAAAGAAAACAAAGGAATTCACCCTGGTGGACCAGAAGGAACGTTACCGGACGGACCTGTATAAAAGAACGGTCTTACTCAGGGAAGGCCAGGTCTACAATAAATCCCTGCAGAATGTTACAATCGAAAGATTGATGAACCTGCAAAATTTTCGATTTGTGCGATCGGTATTTTTCCCGGATACTACCGGGAAAAAAGAGATCGCTTCGCGTTTTTATCTCACCCCGGCCACCAAGAGATCGCTCAGGTTTGAAGTTTCGGGCGAATCGAAATCCAACAACTTTGTGGGCTCGGCACTGTCTATCCGCTACAAAAACCTGAACCTGTTCCGTGGAGCCGAGATCCTGGAAGCAAAAATTGGAGGCGGCTATGAATTTCAGGTGGGTGGTCAGCAACAAAACGCCAGTGCTTTTACACTCAATGGAGATGTTTCCCTCTTTGTACCCAAACTGCTTCCCGTATTTACCATAAAAACAAGAAAGAATCCCTTCGTTCCCAGAACGTTCTTCTCTGTTGGCGCTGAATATATCAGGAGGCCCGAGCAATACACCCTGCGCTCACTTAAATTTGGCGCAGGATATTACTGGAAACTCGGAAAATCTATTGAACATAACCTGCGTGTATTCCACATCAACTCGATCTCGCCTTCCGGAATCACACCATCGTTTGATAGTGTACTCAATCAGGATCCGACCCTGAAAGCATCATTTGAAAAGCAACTGGTGGTAGGGCCACGTTACCAATACATTTTCAATAACACCCACCGGACAAATCGCAGGTTCAATTATATTGCAGACCTCCAGGCAAGCACCTCTGGAAACCTCCTTTCTGCTCTGCTGCCCGCAGAAGTGGATACCCCGGGATCCAAGCAGATCGCCGGCGTACCCATTTCACAATTTGTCAAAGGCCAGGCGGACCTTCGCGGCTACCTCCATCTGAGTCAGAAGATCACCTGGGTAAACCGGTTCGTATTAGGCGCAGTCTATTCATTTGGCAACAGCACCATCGCTCCTTACAGCGAACAGTTTTCCATAGGCGGCAGCAGCAGCATCAGGGCCTTTCGCCTGAGGACGCTCGGACCCGGCAGTTACCATACCCCTGAAGCCGTTTTCCAGGCCAACGAAGCAGGTGAGATCAAACTGGAGATGAATTCCGAATGGCGGTTCCATGTCTGGAAATTTGTTCACCTTGCCGCCTTCGCCGACGCGGGGAATATTTGGAATTTCAGGGATGTTCCCGGAAAACCTGGCAGTGGCATCAACGGATTCTTCTCCGAAATGGCGATGGGAGGCGGAATAGGCCTAAGGCTCGACTTTTCTGTCATGGCACTGCGTTTCGATCTTGCTTTTCCTGCGGAAGCCCTGGTACCCGGAAGGCGAAAGATGGGTGATTGACGAATTTAATTTTGGAAACAAAACCTGGCGAAACGACAATATGATCCTGAATGTTGGTATAGGATACCCGTTCTAAGCATGTGATGAATGTGGGAACACTATTGAAAAAAAAAGCCCGGCTAACCGGGCTTTAGCTATTAATTTATATTCTGCATTACAGATTAATACGCAATCCTCCGTTGATGAACAGGGAACGCGAAGAACCGATCTGAACGTTATTGACATTGGTTGAGAGCTCAGATAATGACCACTCATAGCTTACATCCACAAAAAGCTTCCAGATATCCAAGCCGGCACCTGCGAATACCCCCCAGTTGGCTTTGTTCAGATCAATGCTGGAAGGTGAATTATCGCTCATGATAAAGAAACCTGAAAGTCCTCCAAAACCGTGAAGTGTCAACACGCTCTTCTCGTTGCCAAGGAGATTGATGCCCAAGGCGAGAGGAACACGCAGCCCCTTCAAAGAAAGGTCATCCGGTAAAGACGGGTTGTTTGTACTCGTGATCTCCGTTGACTTGGCCACATACTGCAAGCCTGGTTCAAAATAGATCTTCTTTCCGAATGCCGCACTCAGACCAACCAATGCACCACCTTTACCACTTGCTTCAGAACCGGTTATGGTAACATCCGTAAAGTTCAAACCAGCATGGGGCTTAAGTACTACCTGGGCATAACTGCCGGTGGCAAGTAACATGACAGCAGCGAATAGCGCGAGGAATTTTATTTTCATTTGTTAACCTTTTATAGCTGCAAGATATACAGGTTTACGGTTCATTTCTGTTAAAATGGCGTGTGATTCTTTTTTGAAACAAAACGAATGTGGCAGCTGTCAGCCCGGTCAGACCTTAAACTTCCTTTTTTTGAATATCCCAAGGCCATCCCATAGGCTTCAGTGGCCAAGGCCTTATCGTACTTTGGATTGCTCGGATTAGCAAAGCCGTGCACACCCTCAAATATTCGGTAATCAAGGCTTTTTCCAGCTTCTTTCATTTTCGCGGCAAAATCTTCAATGACCTCTTTTGAAATATACTTCTCAGTGGCGAACAAGCCAAGCACATCACTATTCAACGTCTTCAACTTCTCCACATCCCTCACCGGCATACCATAATGCATCACGGAACCGACATTACTCTTCCCGGCGATGAGGGCGGATTTTAATGACCAGCTGCCACCAAAACACCAACCTACACTGGCAACCCGGGCACCCTTTCCTGCATAACCCAATCCGCCCCGGACAATATTTTCGAGCCTCGCCTCCTGTACACCCTGCATGATCTGACCGGCTTCCTTGGGATCAGCCGTAACCTTTCCGTCATACATGTCCAGTGCCAAAACATTCACCCTGCCACCCAGGTCTTCATAGAACTTATCCGCCTGGTTCTCGATATGTTCATTCAGCCCCCACCATTCCTGGTAAACAAACAACCACCTATCGGACTTCTTCTTCGCCTTGACCACATAGGCACTGGCCTCCTTCCCATCGCCTGTAGGAAACTTTATCATGTCGCCTTTCAGCTGATAGTTGACCATCAACGGCGAAGGATGCAAAGCCTGAAATACAGGATCGGATGCAAAAGCAGACATATCATCCGGCTCCGGCACATGACAAACGATGTACTCCCGAACCTAAGGCTGTGAAGAACGGTCAAACAATCCCGTCAACAACATGAATACCGTGAAAGTAGAGAAGAATATTTTATGCATATACCTATTTTAGAGGATTAAAACAACAAATATATCCCGGGTATCCCGCGCAGGGACTCCGGGAAAAGACTTGCGCCAAAGGCAATCGATCCTTACCGTTCAGTTTGCCGGAACAAAGCGGCGAAGACAAAGCCAGAAAAACGAATGCGCAAACCAGTCGTCCTTTACCATATGCCTGTATGAAACTTAGATTATTCAGAAAGAATGACATACGTCATTGTTTTGCCCCTATCCCCTGTTGTATCTTAACAGCATAATTTTACTCCAATGCAATACTAAGGCGACAGCGTGCAAAACTCATTGTTTTTAAATTTCTAAAAAGGAGGTGTTATGGCAACTAAAGCATTAACCAGGATGAACGACATGTTCCCTGAAATTTTTGAAGATTTCTTCAAACCATGGAATGAAAGATTCAATGGCAATCTGTGGGGCAAGATGTTAACCGTTCCTGCTGTTAACATCACCGAAGATGAGAAATCCTTTAAACTGTCATTAGCTGCACCGGGTCTTAACAAAGAGGACTTCCATATCCAGGTCGACGGCACAATGCTCACCATCAGTAGTGAGAAAGAAGAAAAGAAAGAAGAAAAAGATGAAAAGATGACTCGTAACGAGTACAACTTCACTTCTTTCAGCAGAACTTTCACCGTGCCTGAGGATGTAGAAATGGAAAAAATCGTGGCCCAATACGAACACGGTGTACTTAACCTGATGCTTCCAAAAAAAGAAGAAGCAAAAAGGATGATGCATACAAAAAACATCAAAGTGAATTAAACAGATTCACAAGTACTAAAGCCCCCGTAAAGCCGGGGGCTTTTTTATTCCAATGGTATTGTTACATCACGCGAAAAGATCACTGCTTAAATACCTGTCACCACGGTCGCAGCAAATAAATACGATCACGCCACGCTCCAGTTCACGTGCTAACCTGATCGCCGCCGAGGCAGCCCCACCGCTGCTCATGCCGGCAAAAATGCCTTCCATCCTCGCCAACTTACGGGCATGATCAACCGCTTCTGCCTGCGTGACGTCAATAATGCGGTCCACCCGCTCAGGTTCGAATATCTTGGGCAGGTATTCCTTGCTCCAGCGCCTGATGCCGGGAATGGAGGAATCCTCTGATGGCTGGCATCCAACGATCTGTATCCCCCTGTCCTGCTCCTTAAGATACCTTGACACCCCCATGATGGTGCCGGTAGTTCCCATGGATGAAACAAAATGCGTCACCTTATGCCCCGTGTCACGCCAGATCTCAGGACCCGTGGTTTTATAATGGGCAAGATAATTATCCGGGTTGGCAAACTGGTTCAACAGGAAATAGCCGTTCTCAAACGCGCGGGCTTCGGCATAGTCGCGGCAGGCCTCTATACTCTCGAGTAAAATGACCCTTGCGCCAAAAGCCTCCATAGTCTGAACCCTTTCCCTCGTGCTGTTCGCCGGCATGGCCAGTTCGATCCTTATACCGAATAACGTGGCAGCCAGGGCCATCCCGATCCCCGTGTTACCGCTGGTAGCCTCGATCAGGACCGTGTCCTTATTGATGTCGCCTCTTTCCAGGGCCGATTTGATCATGTTGAATGCAGGCCGGTCCTTCACACTTCCACCAGGATTATTTCCCTCCAGCTTGCCAAAGATCTTTACCGCCGGATTGGGATTCATGTTGATGAGCTCCACCATGGGCGTATTTCCAATAATGCCCGCAACTCCTTTCATAATTACTGATTTAAGGTTTTACCCTCGAGGACTGTAATCTCCGGATCGTGGAATACCAGTGAACCCGGGGCAACGGAATGCGTAAGCCAGACGTTACCTCCGATCACACTGTGGTGACCAACAACGGTCTCCCCACCCAAAATGGTGGCATTCGAATAAAGGATCACATGATCCTCTATGGTAGGATGTCGCTTGCTGTCGGCCATCGATTTGTCAACACTCAATGCCCCCAGTGTAACACCCTGATATATCTTTACATGGGCGCCGATCTCCGTTGTTTCGCCGATCACAATACCCGTTCCATGGTCTACCTGGAAATACTCCCCGATCTTTGCAGCAGGATGTATATCGATGCCCGTTTTGGAATGTGCATACTCCGTCAGTATCCTGGGCAGCATGGGAACATTTAACTGTAATAATGCATGCGCAATGCGATAAAAACTCAAAGCGTAAAAACCCGGATAGGCCCTGATCACCTCAAACTCTGATTTTGCTGCAGGGTCCCCCTGCAAGATGGCATGGATATCCGTCTGCAACACCCGGTAGATGTCTGGAAGCTGGTTGAAAAAACGAACACTGACCGCCGCATTGTCACAATCGCTGCAGGCCTTGGTGGCATTCAGCATCAATGTCAGCTCCTGGCGCAGTACGAGGGACTCATGCTCCAACTCGGTGGGAGATGCAAAACTCTTGTAAGACAATTCAGGAAACAACATACCGATCACCTTCATGGCCCAGCCCGCGATTTGTTCATTCGCAGGAACGGCCTCTATCGTTTGCTGCTTGTAGAATATCTGGGTGAATAATTCCCTGTTCATGGTAAACAAAGATAATCTTATGAGCCAGTTCCCCACTACGATTTTTAACCACGTCTCATCTGAAATGCAACGGGGTTTTAACGTTTTCCCCTCAGATTTTCCAGATCTGCCGGAGAAGAAGCATGGAAATATTTAACCTTTCACCCTCAACTTCGTTATATCTTTGAAGCATTCGATATGGCATATTCTTCACTGGAGTCTTGTTTAATGGATCTTGAAAAAAGCGGCCAACTCTTGCGCGTAAAAGAAGAAGTGGATCCGCACCTGGAGATGGCAGCCATCCACGTCAGGGTATATGAAGCAGGCGGACCAGCCCTGCTCTTCGAAAAGGTGAAAGGCAGCAGGTTCCGGGCCGCATCCAACATATTTGGAACCCTTGAACGAAGCCGTTTTATTTTCAGGGATACCCTGAACGATGTACAACAACTGATCGCCCTGAAAAACGATCCTGCATCGGCCCTTAAAAATCCTTTCAGGCATGCGGGCACCGCGCTTGCTGCCCTTAAGGCTTTGCCGCTGAAAAACCCTTCAGCTAAACCAGTCATGTTCCAGCAGATCCGCATCGAAGACATTCCCCAGATCAAACACTGGCCGATGGACGGCGGCGCATTCGTCACCCTGCCACAGGTCTATACGGAAGATATCGACAAGCCCGGCATCATGAATGCCAACCTCGGGATGTACCGCATCCAGCTCTCCGGCAACGACTATGTCATGAACCAGGAGATCGGATTGCACTATCAGCTCCACCGCGGCATCGGCGTCCACCAGGGAAAAGCTAACAGTAAAGGGCAACCGCTGAAGGTCAGCATTTTCGCCGGAGGACCGCCCTCCCACACTGTGTCCGCCGTGATGCCGCTTCCTGAAGGCATCAGTGAAATGACATTTGCCGGCGTACTCGGCGGAAGAAGGTTCAGGTATACATACGACCAGGGATTTTGCATCAGCACTGACGCTGATTTTGTTATCACCGGCGAAGTTTACCCGATGGAAAACAAACCTGAAGGACCCTTTGGCGACCACCTCGGCTATTACAGCCTCACCCACCCCTTCCCGCTGATGAGGGTGAAAAAAGTATTCGCCAGGCAAAGTGCCATCTGGCCATTTACCGTGGTGGGAAGGCCACCCCAGGAAGACACTTCCTTTGGCCAGCTTATTCACGAGATCACTGGCGAAGCCATTCCAAAAGAAATTCCAGGCGTTAAAGAAGTACATGCCGTTGATGCTGCCGGCGTACACCCGCTCCTGCTCGCCATCGGCAGTGAACGGTACACGCCTTACGCCCCAGCCAAACAACCTGCAGAAATTCTTACCATTGCTAACCACATCCTGGGAACCGGGCAACTGAGCCTGGCCAAATACCTGTTCATCACGGCCGATGATGAAAACAAGATCAGCACACACCATATCGAACCCTACCTCCGCTATATCCTGGAACGCATACAGCTCAACAGGGATATACATTTCCATACCAATACCACCATAGACACGCTTGACTACTCAGGATCGGGCCTCAACTCGGGAAGCAAAGTGGTCATCGCCGCCTATGGGGAGAAAATCCGGGAACTGGACAGGGAGATCCCTGATGCCTTACGTCAAGCAGAATCCATCAGGGATGCAAAAATGATCATGCCGGGCGTAGTCGCTATCCAAACATCAAAATATACGGACGCAGCAGAAACAGCGCGCGAAGCCGCAGCGATCAGCCATGCACTCAACGGTTCTCTCGACCAACTGAAAGGCACTCCATTATTGATCTGGTGCGACGATGCATCATTCACTTCCGCAAACCTCAGGAACTTCCTCTGGGTTGCCTTTACAAGAAGTAACCCCTCGCACGATATCTATGGAGTAGAAAGTTTCCAGGAGTTCAAACACTGGGGCTGCAAAGGTCCTATGATCATCGACTCGCGCGTGAAACCGCACCATGCGCCTGCCGTTGTTCCGGATCCTGACGTGGAGAAAAAGATCGACCATATCTTCTCTAAATCCGGAAGCCTGGCCAGCCTTAAAGCCTAGTCGTTATTCGCTTTCACTACATTGCCCAGCACCTTCCAGACATTTGCGGCAACGATCTGGTGACCCTCAGCGGTGGGATGTATCCCGTCTTCCTGATTCAACTTCACCTCACCCCCCACACCTTCCAGCAGGAAAGGGATCAGCAAGGCATTATTGTCTTTTGACAGCTTGGGAAAAATGGCATTGAATTGGTTTGTATAACGCTGCCCCATGCTGGGCGGCACCTGCATACCGGCAACGATAATTGTTGCAGCAGGATTTGCCGTCTTTACTTTCTCGATGATCGCCTGCAGATTCTTTAACGTTTCATCCGTTGAAATACCCCTCAATCCGTCATTCGCCCCCAGCTCAAGCACAAAAATATCTACCGGCTGTTTCAGGATCCATTCGATCCGCCCGTTTCCGCCCGAAGAAGTTTCACCGCTCACACCTGCGTTCACCACTTTGTACGGCAGCCCCAGCGAATCAATTTTCTTACCTATCAATGCAGGGAATGCTTCAACAGGATCGAGTCCATAACCCGCAGTCAGACTGTTCCCAAAAAAAAGAATGGTTCTCTTCAGTTTTGCCTCTGCCCTGGCTGTTCCGCCGGGTTTACCGGCAGTAGCTTTTCCCTGCTCCGACCCGTTATTGCTGCACGAAAACAACATCCAGAAAAACAATATGTATGCGCTGATCCTGATCATAATGAGTGGTTAAACAAAAATGCTTTCAATCTGTAATGGCAAAATAGGATAAATTGGTATTGAAAACGGCGCGATGAATACAATATTAAGGACAGAACAAGTTAGAAAAACATATACCAGCGCAGGGAAAACACTCTCCGTGCTGGACGACATTAATTTTGATGTGGCCGAAGGCTCATCACTGGCCATAATAGGGCCATCCGGAAGCGGAAAAACAACCTTACTCGGGCTTTGCGCCGGCCTCGATAGCGCCACCTCAGGTTCCGTGATTCTGAACAATATCCGCCTTGAAACACTGAATGAAGACGAACGGGCTGCCGTCAGGAATAAATACGTGGGCTTCATCTTCCAAAATTTCCAGTTGCTTCCTACACTTACGGCGCTTGAAAATGTAATGGTGCCGCTTGAACTGCGGCGGGAAAAAAATATCCGGTCGCGGGCCATCGAACTGCTGGAGAAAGTTGGACTGGCCGACCGCAGCCACCACTATCCCATTCAATTAAGCGGTGGCGAACAACAGCGCGTCTCCCTCGCCCGTGCATTCTCCAACACACCCAAGATCCTGTTCGCCGACGAGCCCACCGGTAACCTGGACGCGGAAACCAGCGAAAAGATCGAGACCCTCCTGTTCAACCTCAACAGGGATGCCGGTACCACGCTGATCCTGGTGACCCACAATGCAGAACTGGCAGCGCGTACCAATAAGATCATCCGCATCAAGGGTGGCAAACTGGTGGAAGAAAAAACAAATACCCTACTCCCTTAACCGAGCACCATGGATGTAAAATGGCTGATCAAAATGGCCTGGCGCGACAGCAGGAGGAATTTTTCACGATTGCTCCTGTTCATCTCTTCCGTGATCCTCGGCATCGCAGCCCTGGTTTCGATCTTCTCCCTATCAGATACACTAAGCCGTGAAATCGACGAACAGGCGGCCGCCCTTATTGGCGCAGACCTTGAGTTCAACAGCAACAAAACCATTTCACCTGCGGCCATCAAATTCATAGACTCGATAAAAGGGAAAAGATCCGAACAGAAATCCTTTTCCTCCATGGTTTATTTTCCTTCCAACGGCGGTACCAGGCTCATCCAGGTTCGGGCCATTGACGGGGAATATCCCTACTATGGCTCGCTTGATACCAGACCCCTTGAGGCCGGTAAAACCTTCCGTAAAAACAACACCGCCCTGGTGGACAAATCGCTGTTGATGCAATTCGGCATTAAAGTAGGCGACTCAGTAAGGATCGGTGAACAGGGATACATCATTTCGGGTAGCCTTGAAGGCGCGCCCGGACAAACCGGCATTTCCGCCTCAGTTGCGCCGGTAGTGTATATCCCCCTGTCAACCCTTGAAAAAACAGGGCTGGTGCAAAAAGGAAGCCGGATCAGCTATACATTCTACTACAAACTCGACAACCCAAAGCTGGCCCCAAAACTGGCAGACAAACTTGAACCGGCGCTGAGGACCGAAGGCATAGACATTGACACCATCGAATCAAAAAAAGAAGAAACCGCGAGGTCTTTCCGTGACCTTGCACGTTTCCTTTCGCTGATCGGTTTCATTGCGCTGTTACTGGGTTGCATTGGTGTCGCCAGCGCTATTCACATCTACATCCGCGAAAAGATCGCCAGTATAGCCGTACTCCGATGCCTGGGCGCAACATCGAATCAGGCATTCCTCATCTTCCTCATCCAGATCATCGTCATAGGCCTGATAGGATCCATTGCCGGTGTTCTGTTGGGAACAGTGATCCACCAGTTTCTTCCCGTTGTACTGGAAGACATCCTCCCGGTTGAACTGCACCCCGTGATGTCGTGGTCGGCCGTATGGAAAGGCCTGCTCCTTGGCCTCACCATCTCCATACTGTTCGCCCTTTCACCCTTAGTATCCATCCGCAGGATCTCTCCGTTGAACACGCTAAGGATGTCTTACCAGCACGAACTGAAACGAGACTACCTGAACATCCTCGTCTATCTGCTCATCGTCATACTCATTTTCCTGTTCACACGCATGCAACTGAAAAACTGGAGGGAAGCGGTCTTTTTCACTGCGGGGGTGATCATTGCCTTTGGCGCCTTGACACTGATCGCGAAAGCCCTCATGTGGGCAACCAGGAGATTCTTCCCCGCCTCCTGGAGTTATCTATGGCGGCAGGGGCTGTCTAATCTTTACCGACCCAACAACCAGACCACCATCCTGCTGGTATCCATAGGGCTCGGCACGGCCCTGATCTCTACACTTATCCTCATCCAGTCATTACTCCTGAACAGGGTCAGTTTATCGTCCTCCGGCAACCAACCCAATATCGTCCTCTTTGACATCCAGACAGCGCATCGGGAACAGGTGATGGAACTGACGAGGCAGCAGGGGCTGGAGGTGAACGGAACCGTACCCATTGTGAACATGCGACTCGAGTCGATCAACAACATTACCGCACAGTCGCTCGAAAAGGACAGTACGATCAAGATCCAACCCTGGGTATTCAGCAGGGAATATCGGGCAACCTTCAGGGATAGCCTGATCAGCTCTGAAAAAATCACCAAAGGAAAATGGACCGGTAAGGCAGAAGGTGATCAGATCAAGGTTTCCATAGAGGAAGGATATGCTACCCGGAACGATATCAGGATCGGCGACACGCTTACATTCAACGTACAGGGTGCGATCATGAGAACGATCGTAGGCAGCTACAGGAAGGTGGACTGGAACAGGATCCAGACGAATTTCTTAGTTGTGTTCCCATCGGGCGTGCTGGAAAATGCGCCGCAGTTCCATGTACTTCTTACCCATGTACCTTCTGTTGAAGCATCTGCAAAATTCCAACAGGCGCTCGTGAAAAGTTTTCCCAACATATCGGTGATCGACCTGGGCCTTGTGCTGAGTATACTGGACGATATTTTGAGTAAGATTGGTTTCGTGATACGCTTCATGGCCGGCTTTTGTATCATTACCGGACTGATCGTACTGATCGCTTCAGTCCTGATCAGCAAATACCAGCGCGTTCAGGAAAGCGTGTTGCTGAGAACCCTGGGGGCAGACCGGAAGCAGGTGTATATGATCAATGCCATCGAGTATTTCTTCATTGGCGCATTGGCCGCCACCACCGGAATTGTGCTGAGTCTGTTGGGCGCATGGGCCCTGGCACGTTTCAGTTTTGATATGAATTTCGAGCCGGAACCCCTACCCCTGATCATCATCTTTCTGTCGATCTGTTTCCTGACCGTAATCATCGGTCTGATGAATATCAGAACCATTGTTTCCAGGTCGCCTTTAGAGATACTCCGGCAGGAATAACCTAAGGATACCTTTCCCGGAGTTGTTTTATGGAAGAGAGCAGGATCTTCTCAAGTACCTTCATATCAATATCGGCCAGTTTCTTTACGTAGATGCATGACTTGCCGTTTTTGAACTTTCCCAGGGATTTGGTGACCTGGTCATTCTCTTCCAGGTAGCAGTTGGTATAGATCGACAGGTTTTGCTTTCTTGGCGAAAACCCCGTCAGGCAGGAATCTCCCTCCCTGCCACTCGCATACTTGTAGTGATAGCTGCCAAATCCTACAATACTGTCGCCCCACAGTACAGGCTTTTGACCGGTCAACTTCTCCATGAACCTGCTGAGCTCCTGGCAATCTTTCCGCATCTGCTCATCCTCCACCTTGCTGATGAATTCAGGAACGGACTGCTTACCGGGTTTGGTCTTGTTCTCTGCCATACTCCTGTTCTTATTCAATAAATGTCATCAAAATATTCGGTATCGGCAAGGCATTGATTGTATATCTCTGGCTACCTGAAAGCTTGGAAGAAATACTAGCGGCTTTGTCTTATTTTTGCCTATGCTTAAAATAGGTGTATTCGGTGTAGGCCATCTGGGCAAATTTCATCTCAACAACTGGAAAAATATTGAAAACGTTCAGATCGTTGGATTCTTCGATCCCAATGACCAGGCGGCGGCGGAAGTAGTTGAAAAATACGGACTCAAAAGATACGAGCTCGCCGAAGACCTGATCCGGGAAATTGACGCGGCCGACATTGTGGCCCCCACTACACACCATTACAATCTCTGCCAGCTGGCCCTCCGGAATGGAAAGCATGTATTTGTTGAAAAGCCCATGGCTGATACCATGGAGCAGGCGCGCGAGATCCTCCAATTGGTCAAAGAGTCAAAGGTCAAATTTCAGGTAGGGCATGTTGAACGTTTCAACCCCGCCTTCATCGCGCTGCGTGATCATAAACTCAATCCCATGTTCATTGAAGTACACAGGCTGGCACAGTTCAACCCCAGGGGTACTGAAGTGAGCGTGATCCTGGACCTGATGATCCATGACATTGACATCATCCTGCACCTGGTGAAAAGTGACGTCAAGAATATCTTCGCCAGTGGTGTAGCAGTAATGACTGAAACCCCGGACATAGCCAACGTGAGAATAGAATTCAACAACGGATGCGTGGCCAATCTTACCTCTTCCCGTATCTCCATGAAGCGCATGAGAAAAATGAGGCTGTTCCAGAAAGATGCCTATATCGGGATCGACTTCCTGGATAAGAAAACCGAGATCATCAAGATCAAGGCAGACGGAGATGAAGAATTGTTCAGTTTCGATCTTGAGACACCCCAGGGCACAAAGACCCTGGCGATCGATAACCCCGCCATCAGGGAGATCAACGCCATAGAAGCCGAGCTTACCGCTTTTCGCGATTCCATATTGAATAACCAACGGCCACCAGTAAACGAAATTGACGGCTACATGGCCATGGAAGTAGCGCATGAGATCCTTAAAAAGATCGTTCTTGGCCCATCCAGCCAATCTAACCTATGAGGTATCAGAACCGGATATCCATTGCCTGGTATGCGGTCAGTGACCTGCTCTCTTCATCGCTGGCCTGGGCCCTGTTCTTTATATCGAGGAAACACCTGCTGGGAGAACCCGCCACGCTTCAGCATGCCGTGTTCGCTGATCCAAAATTCTGGTGGGGGATCATCCTGGTCCCGCTGGGCTGGCTGTTCCTGTACACCTTACTGGGATCATACGAATCCCTTTATCGCAAATCCAGGCTGAACGAATTCATCACCAGCTTCTTTGCCACCCTGCTGGGCACAACCGTTCTGTTCTTTCTGCTCATCCTCGATGACGGCAAGCAGGAACCTTCCTACTACTACAAAGCTTTTTTTATTTTGTGGGCCCTCAATATGATCCTTCAATCTGTTGGCAGGTATCTGTTGCTGAGCCTTGCAAAATCACAGATCGTGAAGGGACAGGTTTGGTTCCAAACCTTACTCGTGGGCAATGAATCCACCGCAAAAAAACTGCTACTTGAATTACAACATAACCATCAGTGGCTGGGCTACCGGTTCTCCGGATACTTTACACCAGATGAATTCCCCAACGGCCTCCGTACCCACCTGCCTTATCTGGGCAGCATTGACCAGCTCGACGAGTTCCTGAAAAACAATCCTGTTGACCAGGTGATCATCGCCCTGGAGAAACCCCATGACCTGCAGGTGGAATCCGTGGTAAACATCCTTAGCAGGTACGACGTGGACATCAAGCTCGCACCGGATACCATTGACATACTTGCAGGCTCCGTAAAAACAAACAATGTACTTGGCGCGGCATTGATCGACATCAATACGGCCCTGATGCCGAGGTGGCAGCAGAACATAAAAGGGGCGATCGACATAGTTGTTTCGCTGCTCGGCCTTAGCCTGCTTTCCCCGCTCATCCTGTACGCTGCGATAAGGGTCAGGCTTTCATCCCCAGGCCCCATTATTTACTCCCAGGAAAGGATCGGTTATAAAGGCAAGCCTTTCCAGATCTATAAGCTGCGGTCGATGTACAATCATGCCGAACCGGATGGACCAAAACTTTCATCGTCCACAGACACCCGGGTCACCACCTGGGGCCGGGTGATGCGCAAATGGCGGATCGATGAGCTACCCCAGTTCTGGAACATTCTAAAAGGTGAAATGAGCCTCGTGGGCCCGCGCCCTGAAAGAAAATTTTACATAGATCAGATCATCGAGCAATACCCCCATTACAAACACCTGCAGAAAGTAAAGCCCGGACTCACGAGTTGGGGGATGGTGAAATTTGGCTATGCCGAAAACATCACCCAAATGATGGAACGCATGAAATACGACCTGATCTACATAGAAAATATATCGCTGGCACTGGATTTTAAAATTCTGATCCATACATTACGGATCCTGATCACCGGAAAAGGAAAATGAATATAAAACTTGATCCCCTGAAACAACTCCTTACCTTTTTATGCTGCTTATTGCTGTCGCAACTGCAGGCCCAGGAATACTGGCAGCAGAAGGTAGACTATAAGATGAACGTCCGCCTTCATCCAAACGACAATACGCTTGATGGATACGCCAGGATACAATACACCAACCATTCACCCGATACACTTCATTTCATCTGGTTCCACATCTGGCCAAACGCTTTCAAGAACGACAGAACAGCCTATAATGACCACGAACTGGAAAACGGCAAAACCTCATTCTATTTTTCTTCCCCCGAAGAAAAAGGATATATCAACCGCCTAGATTTCAGGGTGAATGAGCAGGTGCTTAAAATCGAAGACCACCCGGAACATATTGATATCATCAAAGTGCTCCTGCCCACGCCACTCGCACCGGGGAAAAACATACTCATAACCACCCCGTTTCATGTAAAACTGCCTTATAATTTTTCCCGGGCCGGTTATGACGGCAAAACATACCAGGTTACACAGTGGTATCCCAAACCTGCCGTGTACGACAGCAAAGGCTGGCACCCGATGCCCTACCTGGACCAGGGCGAATTTTATTCAGAATTCGGCGACTATGAAGTGAGCATTACTGTTCCTGAAAAATTCACCGTGGCTGCTACAGGGGAACCCCAGCTCAAGCCAAAAGAAGTTCTGTTCATCCCACCGCCGGCCAGGAAAACAAAAAAGCCGACCCCGCCTGCGAAAACACTGTCAAAACCGTACGACTGGACGCAGGCCCCTACGGCCACTTACGTGTACAAACAGGAACGAATACACGATTTTGCGTGGTTTGCTGACACCAGCTTGACGCTGCAGACGGATACATTACAACTGCCCTCAGGAAAGATCATCAACCTGCAGGTCTATTTTCACCTCGACAAACTGGTGATCTGGGAGAATGCCATCTCTTACCTGAAAGATGCCATTCGTAATCTATCCTCCTGGGTTGGAGAATACCCCTACAACTATGCTACCCTGGTGGATGGTAAACAGGGGTTCAACGGCGGAATGGAGTATCCCACCATCGCTATCCTGTCGGGGATTACAAATCCTGCAGAACTGGACCTGACGATCTTCCACGAGCTCGGACACAACTGGTTCTACGGTGCATTGGCCTCCAACGAACGCAAAGCACCCTGGATGGACGAGGGTATGAACACTTTTTATGAAAAACGATATGAATCACTTAAATACAGGAGGCTGAAAAATCCAAAAGGAATCCATCTTTTCTCAGACCCCCGGTTCCCTGAACTTTTGTTAAAGACACAGGCCGGGCTAAAAGCAGACCAGCCCATTACCACCCCGGCAGATAGTTTCACTGCCAACAACTATTCCCTGGTGGCTTACACGAAGGCATCCTTGTGGATGAAAAAACTCGAAGCAGATCTTGGCAGGCAAACTTTCGACAGGGCCATGCAAGCGTATTATCAGCAATGGAAATTCAAACATCCCACCCGCAGTGATTTTGAAGCAGTGATCAGCGGCGTGTCTGGCAAACAACTCGACTCCACCTTCGCCCTGCTCGATCAGAAAGGCAACATCAAGCCTGAGCCGAAAAGACCACTGCAACTGGTCCCCCTGTACAAAATTGAAAAAACCCTTGATTACAGGCCCATTTTCATTACGCCTATTGCAACCTACAATACATTCAACGGCATTACTCCCGGTATTGCATTCCACAACTACTCGCTTCCACTGCCCCGGCTGAATTTTGCCATCGCTCCGTTCTATGGGATCAAAAGCGGAAAATTCAACGGTTGGGGCAGGGTCGGTTACCAGTGGTACCCGGACAACTTTTTCAGAAACATCGAGCTGGCAGTGGTTGGCAGCAAATTCAACCAGAAAAATTTCAGGGACTCATCCAATAAAGTGTTTAGCCTGGCAGTTCAAAAACTTTCCCCATCGTTGAAATTTGTATTCAAGGAAAATGATGCGCGAAGCAATTTCATCAAGTTCATCCAATTCAAGTATATCATGATCGGTGAAGACGAGCTTAACTTCTCCGTTGATCCGAATAATAACACCACCGTCATCACCGAGGAAAAAGCACGCTATACCGTACTCCAGAGTCGGTTTGTGATCCAGAACAACAGGAAACTCTATCCATGGAACGCTGAGATTCTGACCGAAAGCCATGAGGACTTTTATAAACTCAATTTCACGGGCAACTACTTCTTCAACTTTCGGAAAAAAGGCGGGGTCAACCTGAGATTCTTTACGGGCAAGTTCTTTTACAAGGGCGATAACACGTCGTCTGGTTTCGAAACACAACGCTTCCACCTGAATATGTCGGGCCCCAAAGGATTTGAAGATTACACATACAGCAATCCTTTCATTGGCCGGTTCGACAACCAGGGGTTTGCGAACCAGCAGATCATGATCAGGGATGGCGCCTTTAAAGTCCGTACAGACCTGCTCGCCCAGGAAGTGGGCAGATCAGACGACTGGCTGTCAGCCATCAACCTGACCATGGACGTGCCGGACCGGTTCAACATCTTCCACGCACTTCCCGTCAAGATACCGTTAAAGCTGTTTATGGACGTAGGTACTTACAGCGGCGTATGGTCCAAAAATTCAGAGCAATCAAAATTCCTTTACGACGGTGGCGTCCAGATCTCGATCCTGAACAATCTCATCAACTTTTACTTCCCGCTGGTGTATAGTAAAGTGTATCGCAACTACTTCCAGTCCGTACCCGGAAATAACTTTTTCCAACGCATGAGTTTCAGCATAAATATCCAGGATCAGTCGATCCGGAAAATAACTGAATTATTGAAGCAATGACGGGTTTGCGATACTTAGAGCGCCATGAACTAGATGACCAGAAATGGAACAGTACCGTCGGCAATGCGGGGAATGGGAATATCTATGCCCGTTCATATATGCTCGACCTGATGTCGCCGGGTTGGTCCTCGCTCGTACTGAACGACTACGAGTTGGTGATGCCCCTGACCTGGCGAAAAAAATTCGGAGTCCGATACCTGTATCAGCCTCCATTCCTGCAGCAACTCGGCATATATGGCAGCCATTCAGATATCCATGCCTCCCTGTTTGTGGAAACAGCAAAAAAACACTTTCGCTTTGCGGAGATATGCCTCAATCATCGCCTCGCAGATACTCGCTGTGAAGCACGACAAAATTTCGCCATTGACCTGAATAAGCATTATACAACGCTTGCCGCCTCGTACACCGATGTCCATCGGAAAAATCTGAAACGTGCGGCCAATGCATCCCTGATTTACAAGAGCAGTCAAGATCATCGGGGAGCCATTGAGCTCAGCTATGGTCTCTACGGAAAAAAATCGGGGGTGAAAAAACAGGCGTATGAACAACTGGAAAAACTGGCAGCGCAAAAACCTGAACACGTGATGATCAGGGAGATCTGGCATCAACAGGAATGCCAGGCCTCGGCATTTTGCCTCAGGGATGATAACCGGATCTATTTCCTGCTTTCAGCCGTGACCGCCGCCGGGAAAAAAAAACAGGCCAATCATTTCCTGGTGGATCATCTCATCCGGGAATTTTCAGAAAGCCCTGCCATCCTTGATTTTGAGGGCTCTGACATCCCGGGTATAGCCGATTTTTATAAAGGGTTCGGGGCGCTTAATGAGCCTTATTATTTCTGCAAATGGAACCATCTGCCATGGCCCTACCGGATCTTCAAGAAATGAGAAGTAGCCCCGAAACAGGCCTTCAGCCTTTGAAGAATTGCTCCGCCAGCAACAGGTCCGAAGGATAGGTGATCTTGATGTTGGCTTCTTCGCCGTCGATGAGGGAAATGGCTCCGCCCGTATATTCCACAACGGTAGCTTCGTCTGTGAATGAATCCTGGTATTCGGTCTGAAAGGCTTTTAACAGGATATCTGCCCTGAAGGTCTGGGGTGTTTGCACGGCCCTCAGTATGCTCCGATCAAGCACTTCGGATCCTGTGGCACTGACCATCCTGATGCTGTCCTTCAGCGGCACCACTGGTATTGCTGAGCCCTGCTCAATGGCCTGTTCATAGCACCTGCGTATCAGTGCCGGCGAAACCAGGCACCTCACGGCATCATGCACAAAAACAATAGAGGCCGCGCCAACCTGTTCCAGACCACTGCGAACAGAGTGGAATCTTGTTTTACCCCCGGGGGCATATTGAATATTTACTTCGGTAAAATAGGAAGAGACGATTTCCTGGCCCTTTTGCATGTGCCCGGCCGGCAACACCAGTACGATGGCCAGGTCCGGGTAAGCTGCCAGAAACGCGCGAATGGTATGGACAAGCACCGGAACCCCGCCAACCGGGAGGAACTGTTTTGGCGTCTCATATCCCATCCTCAAACCCGATCCGCCCGCAACAATTACAGCAAATTTGTCCATCGATAATTTTCGCTAAAATAAACAATTGTATCTTGCCGCATGCGAAGGTACGCAGCATATTGTCTTGTCATACTGCTCTTTTCCTGCAACCGGGAAAAAGAAAAAACCGAGGTGCTCGCGCTGAAGGAAATGAGTGAACTCGCTACGGTGGAGTATATCGTCACCAAGATCGTGAGGGCCGATGATAATAAGACATGGTATAAAGTAGGCGATCGGAAAATACTGATGAGTTGTGAAGCATCCATCAAGGCGGGAATTGATTTCTCGGAGATCGGTGAAGAAGATGTCAGTATCGACGGAAAATCGATCAGCCTGGTACTTCCCAAGGCCCATGTGATCAGCATGAATATAAAGCCGGAAGACGTTCGCGTGGAATTTATCGAAACGGGGTTTTTCAGGGACGATTTCTCGGCAGCGGAAAGAGACGCCTTGCTCGCCCAGGGTGAGCGTCAGATTCAAAACAGTGTTGAAGCATTGGGCGTGCTGGCCGCTGCAGAAACCAATGCATCGCTGTTCATCAGCAATTACCTCAAAACGCTGGGATACAACAGGATCAACATCCGTTTTTCGTCCAACATAACCCCTGCACTGAAATGACATCATTCACACGATATATCGTTTTGATCATCGCAGGTATACTGGCAGTATATCTCCTGGGCCGGGCGAAGCTTCTTCCGGACATAAAGAATCTGTTCAGGTCGCAGCCCGTGCTGGTTGAAAACACGCCCGTCCTCATCAAGGAGATCCGCGAAATGACGCAACTGATCTCAGTGACGTCGTACGACGAAGTAGTGGTTGACTCTTCTAAAAGCAGCAGTATGGATGTGGTGAAAGCACTCACGGGGGTTTCGATCAGCCCGCTCTCACCGCCCATGGACAGGATCGTGATCGTAGCAAAAGGTTCGGTGCAGGCCGGCACCAACCTGATATTCCTGAACGAATCCAATATTTATGTGGAAGATGATTCCGTGGCGATCCAGTTACCACAGGCCGAGATCCTTGAAGTGATCGTAAACCCTTCGGGCTTCAGCACGTTTACCGAAACTGGTGTTTGGTCGCCGGACGCCGTGAACCTGGTCAAAGCAAAAGCGAAAAAGGCGATGGAGCAACGAGCCGTTGCAAAAAACATACTTGCCATAGCAGAGCAAAGGGCGCGGCTGTTGATGGAGAACTTTTTGAGAGCGGCAGGCTTCAGTAAGGTAACGATCCTATGATCGGAAAATGCTGACTTCCACGTTTCCGCTGTGATCGATCTTTCCACGGTACATCCCTTCGGAATTAAATACCAGGGAGATATTTCCGGCTGCGTCGATCCCGATCATCCCCCCCTCACCGCCGATGGATTTCAATTTTTTCATCACCACTTCCTGCATGGCTGCTTCAAGGCTCATGTGCTTGTACTCCATCATCGCGCAAACATCATAAGCAGCCACAGAACGGATGAACAACTCGCCATGGCCGGTACATGAAATGGCCGCCGTTGCATTATTGGCATAGGTTCCTGAACCGATAACGGGCGTGTCCCCGATCCTGCCATAGTTCTTGTTGGTCATACCCCCGGTGCTGGTTGCAGCGGCCAGATTTCCTTGCCTGTCGAGCGCCACAGCGCCCACGGTGCCAAACTTTTTATCTTTCATGAGATCCTCCACGGGACTGGAATGATCGAGCATGTACTGGTCTGAGTCGCGAACCGCTTTCCATTGATCGTAACGGAACTGGGAGAAAAAATAGGACGCAGGCTCGAGCCTGATGCCCTGCTCCAGCGCGAAGTTTCGGGCGCCTTCACCGCTGAGGAACACATGTTCACTCTTCAACATCACGGCACGGGCCAGTTCAATGGGGTTCCTGACCTGCCTGACCCCTGCAATAGCGCCAGCCATCCTGTTCCGGCCTTCCATGATGGAGGCGTCCATTTCGTGCTCGCCATTCCGGGTAAAAACGGAACCCCTGCCGGCATTAAAAAGCAGGTGATCCTCCAGGCTTACTGTGGCCGCTGCAACGGCGTCAACGGCTGATCCATTTGCCTGCAGGATGTTGTTCCCTGCATGCAATGCGGCCCTTAATGCCTCTTCATAAGCAGCCCGGAGTTCGGGTGTCATCTGCGAAGCGAGGATGGTGCCTGCACCCCCGTGTATGGCTATTCCTGTTTTGTTCATGATTTAGCGGTTACCGGCAACAACAGCATACATTCCTCGAGCAATCGCTCGCCATTGATCGCTACCGTGCCCACTTCCTCACATACGAGGCCTCCGGCGATATTAGCGATTTCCCCCATGAGGTCAATATCCCTTGTGGCCGCAAATACGAGTGAAGCAACGGCAATGACCGTGTCCCCGGCTCCGCTAACGTCTGCAATACTCCGGATATGGGAAGGGATCAACCTGCTCTGGCGTCCATTGCTGTAATATGCCCCTTTCTCGGAAAGGGTGATGAATGAGATCTGGTGTGAGAGTTGATCATTGAGTGCCTCGTGAATCCCGTTGAGCAAACCCAGGGTGACCCCGTCTTCGAGGATGTTCAGGCCTTCCTTCACCTCTTTCAGGTTGGGCTTGAAAATATCGACGCCCTTGTAACTGAAAAAGTTTTTTCGCTTTGGATCCACTGCAGTGAGAACGCCATGCTCCCGGCAAAGGGTGATCAGGGAATGAATAAGACTTTCTTTCAGCACCCCTTTATTGTAATCTTCAAAAATGATCACAGCAGGCTTCTCTTTCCTGATGAATTCCGTTGCGGCTGCCATCAACGTTTGCTCATCCGCGGCGGAGAGCTCAGAAGTGATCTCGCTATCGAGGCGCATCATCTGCTGGTTCCTGCTGATGATCCTCATTTTGTTAGTGGTGATGCGGTCATTGCTTCGGAGCAGGTAGGATGTATTGATGCCATTGGCTTCAAACATGTCCCGCAACTGCCGGCCATCGTCGTCGTCACCGGTCACAGATATAATGGAAGCTTTTGCGCCCAGTGAGGCCAGGTTAAGTGCCACATTGCCGGCACCACCGATCCGGTATTCTTTATTGTGAAGTTGCACCACTGGTACGGGAGCTTCCGGCGAGATGCGGTCAACATGACCCCACATATAAGTATCCAGCATCACATCCCCGACCACGCCCACTTTAATGGTCCGGAAGGACTCGAATAAGGTCTTTATATCCATGGTGTAAAAATAACACCTATTTCTTAGCATTCACCGCTATGAAATAAAGCGGGATACCCAGCAGGGTAATGATCATGCCAGGCCAGGTATACTGCGGCTTAAACCACATCAGCAGGGTGCAGAAGCTCACACCCATCACAATGTAAACAGCGGGCAGGAAGGGATATCCAAACGCTTTATAAGGCCTGTCTGCCTGCGGCCTGCGTTTTCTCAGGATAAAGATGCCTGCGATGGTGAGCACATAAAAGATGACCACTACAAAAGACACCATGTCCAACAGGTCGCCATACTTACCACTCAGGCACAACAGGCAGGCCATGGCACTCTGCGCCCATAGCGCCCACTGCGGCACTGCATTACTATTTAAGGTGGCCGCTTTCTTAAAGAACAAACCATCCTGGGCCATGGTATAATACACCCTGGCACCGGCGAGTACAAGGCCATTGATGCAACCAAAGGTGGAGATCATGATCAGTATCGCAATAATGGACCTGCCTGCATTGCCGAAGATCATATTCGCCGCGGACACCGCGAGCCGGTCCTCCTCGGGGAAAGCGATCTGGTTCAGGGGCAGGGCATTGAGGTACATCAGATTTGCGCTGATATAAATAAGAGATACGATCAATGTGCCGAAGAAAAGGCTGAGGCCGATATTCTTTTTAGGATTCTTGATCTCACCGGCAATGAAGGTTACGTTGTTCCAGGCATCGCTGCTGAAGACAGAACCCACCATGGATGCCGCAATGGCACCCAGTAAGGCCACGCCACCGATCTCTTTCCACGCCAGCCCTGCTGCCCCTGCGGATGTATCAACCACGGCTGCCGCATTAAAACCTGTAGCCCAGTTGGCACTCCAGAAGCTTTCTTTCACCAGCAAAAAACCAAACAGGATCAATCCAAACAAAGCAGCGAGTTTCGATATGGTAAATGTGGTCTGGATAACCTTACCTTCTTTCACACCCCGGGTATTGATATAGGTCAGCAGGAGGATCACGCCGATGGCAAGTACCTGGGCAATATAGATCTTGTATGTGCCAATGGCCAGGATCACATTCTCGTCCGTTTGCCGGAATACAGGAATGAACACGCCGGAAAACTTTGCAAATGCCACTGCCACCGCAGCAATGGTGCCTGTTTGGATAACGCTGAACAAACTCCAGCCATACAGGAAACTGACCAGCGGATTATACGCTTCTTTCAAATAAACATACTGCCCTCCGGCCTTCGGGAACATCCCGCTTAATTCACCGTAACTCACCGCTGCGATGATGGTCATAAGCGCCGTGATCACCCAAACCATGACCAGCCAACCCGCGCTCCCAACGTTTCGTACAATGTCTGCACTGACGATAAATATCCCGGAACCGATCATTGAACCAGCCACTACCATGGTGGCGTCAAGTAAACCAAGACTGGGTTTGAAATTGGAGTCCTGCGGCATGTTGTTGTTTGTTTAATGGAAGATAAAGAAAAACTGATAATATGATTTCCTTACATTTAGAATTCAAGCTTCCGTTATGAGATCATCGTTCCTGATAACCGTTTTTGTTTGCGTCAACTTCCTTGCATTTTCACAGCCATACAGCACTGCGCTTTTCAATGCAGCGAAATGGCGGATGATCGGCCCGCACCGGGGCGGCAGAACGGTAGGTGCCGTTGGCGTTCCCTCGCAGCCCAACGTATTCTACATCGGCGTCAACAACGGCGGGGTTTGGAAAACCACGGACTATGGAAGAACCTGGATACCGATCTTTGATGACCAGCCTACTGGCTCTATCGGCGATATTGCCGTATCCCCATCCAATCCCAATGTGATCTACGTGGGCAGTGGCGAAGGATTGCAGCGTCCCGATCTCTCTGTAGGCGATGGCATGTACCGATCCTCAGATGGCGGCAAAACATGGACGCATCTGGGATTAAGCGAGGGCCAGCAGATCGGGGGACTTGATATCGACCCCAAGGATGAAAATCGTTTATTCGTTGCCGTTTTAGGACACCCTTATGGCCCTAATAAAGAGCGCGGTGTATACCGCACCCTCGATGGCGGAAAAACCTGGAAGCAGGTGCTTTACATAGACGAAAACACCGGGGCTATACAGGTGACCATCGATCCTGTCGATCCCCGGATTATATACGCAGACATGTGGGCAGGCCGCTTAGGCCCCTGGGAAAATGGCACGTGGAACGGTCCCGGGAGCGGGCTGTTCAAATCTGCAGACGGCGGCAACACCTGGAAAAAACTGACAAAAGGATTGCCTTCCCCTGCAGAAGGCCTTGGCCGGATCGGCTTTGCCATAGCACCGTCGGACAATTCCCGGTTATACGCCACCGTTGATGCGGGAGCAAATGGTGGAATATACAGGAGCGATGATGCGGGTGAGAGCTGGAAAAAATTACAGTCAGACGCCCGTTACTGGGGCCGCGGGAGCGACTTCGCGGAAATCAAAGTTGATCCCGACAACAAAGACATCGTATACAGCGCAAATATCGTAACATGGAAATCCGTGGACGGCGGCTTATCGTGGTCCGCTTTCCGGGGCGCGCCCGGCGGGGACGATTACCACCGGATCTGGATCAATCCCATCAACCCGAAGATCATCCTGCTGGCCTCCGACCAGGGTGCCATCATCACGGTAAATGGCGGCGAAACATTTTCTTCCTGGTACAATCAACCCACGGCCCAGTTCTATCATGTAAGCACGGATAATGCCTTCCCCTACAACATTTACGGGGGCCAGCAGGAAAGTGGTTCTGTTGGCATTGTATCCCGCGGGAATGATGGCCAGATCGGTTACCGGGAATGGCATCCCGTGGGTGTTGAAGAATACGGATATGTGGCAGCGGATCCCCTGGATCCCAATATCATTTACGGCGGCAAGATCACCCGGTATGATAAAAGAAACGGACAGGTGCAGAACATTGCTCCTGAAGCGGTGCGAAGCGGTAAATACAGGTTCCTCAGAACGGCCCCGGTACTTTTCTCCCCTGTTGATCCAAAAACATTGTTCTTTGCCGGGAACGTGCTGTTCAAAACACGGAATGGAGGATCGTCATGGTCAGTGATCAGTCCTGATCTCAGCAGGAGCTCATGGGAGGTCCCATCTTCTGTTGGCATATACCGGAGTGACGAATTGAAAACGATGCCCAGACGCGGCGTCATTTACACGGTGGCCCCATCGTTCAGGGACAGTAATACGATCTGGTGCGGAACAGATGATGGACTTATCCATGTTACCCGCAACGGAGGTAAAACATGGACGGACGTAACGCCTCCATCCATCACGTCCTGGAGCAAGGTGTCGCTCATGGAGGCCAGCCATTTTGATGTCAATACAGCTTATGCTGCAGTGAACCGGATCAGGCTGGATGATATGAAGCCGCACATCTTTAAAACAACAGATGGTGGCAAAAGCTGGACCGAGATCGTCAACGGATTGCCCAACGATCCGATCAATGCCATCCGCGAAGATCCCTACCGAAAAGGGCTATTGTTTGCAGGATCGGAAACAGCCGTGCATGTATCGTTTGACGATGGGGCGAACTGGCAATCACTTCGGTTGAATATGCCGGCAACATCCATTCGTGATCTCGTCATAAAGGATGATGATATTGTGGTGGGTACCCACGGAAGAAGCTTTTGGATATTGGATGACATCACACCTCTACGGCAATTGTCTTCTTCATTAGCGAGCGCTCCTATTCTGCTCTTCAAACCCCAGGAAGCCTGGCGCGTCAGGTGGAGTATGTATACCGACACACCGGTTCCCCAGGAGGAGCCGGCAGGACAAAATCCCCCCGACGGAGCCATCATCAATTATTACCTCAAGGAAAAAGCCAAAGAAGTGACGCTGGAGATCATGGATGCAAAGGGGGAACTGGTCAGGAGATATCATTCAGGAGATAAGCCCTATGTGAAACCTGCTGACAATGCACCAGACTATTGGGTGAGGCCGCAACAGATCCTGTCTGCTGAAGCCGGCTCGCACCGGTTTATCTGGGACCTGCATTACACACCGCTGGATCTTCCCGCGCAATATCCCATTTCAGCGATCTATATGAATACAGCGCCAAGTCCTACGTCTCCCTATGCCTTGCCCGGGAATTTTTCCGTCAGGCTGACAGTAGACGGGAAAACGTTCTCACAGCCATTGAAACTGAAAATGGATCCACGCGTGAACACGGCAGCAAAGGATTTGCAGCAGCAACATGAGCTCTCTAAACAACTTTACGAACTGCGTAAGCAAATGATGCAAATGAACCCATCTGATACTGAATTAAAATACAGGAAGGCATTGTTGCTGTCGCAGGCAGGG
>Ga0315901_10001910_pt1 | contig 29551 bp, 21 predicted proteins | sample LakEriMetagenome_10_FD_203761 | JGI IMG/M metagenome (GOLD analysis project Ga0315901, IMG submission 203761) | Freshwater fungal communities from buoy surface, Lake Erie, Ohio, United States - Buoy 2 MA116 | ecosystem: Environmental > Aquatic > Freshwater > Lake | place: USA: Lake Erie, Ohio...
CACATAACTTCCATTCACAGCCAAATCCAACTTGTAAGAGTCACGCTCTGCGCGGTACACTTCTCTAATTACCTCTAATCCTAATATGTCGGTATAAAATTTCTTAGAAAGAGAATAATCAGAGCAGATTATGGCAACGTGGTGTACACTCGTTAGGTTCATGTAGGTACGGTTTGATAATGCAAAATACTAGTAGATGAAGATAACTTTAGCAAGGTTATGACAAATGTCATGTAGGGCACCCATCAAAATGTTTACTTTTAGAGAAATATCATAACCTCTGCCAATTATGTTACAATTCTATTCTGCCAGCGGCCGCATCATTAATTCTAAGAGAGCAATCCAGGAGTGTCTGGAGAGCGCCATGGGTGAACGATATGCCAGTGCCGATTTAATCATTATTCATGCCTCTATTGGACATAACTACCAGGATCTGGTAGATCAGGCAAGAGAAATGGTACCACACGCCAGAGTTCTGGCTACCTCGTGTTGTGGCGTTGTGGGAAGAGAAGGTGTAAGTGAGTCTATGAAAGACGTAGCCGTCATGGCCGTTGAAGGAAAAGACTTTGCCATATCTTCTTGCGACGGAATTTACGGACACAATAGCTACGAGAAATGCCTCGAAATGGCTAAGTCTCTGAAGGAACAAAAATCAGGCATCAATATGTTGTACTTCCTTGGGTCTGGAATTGATATCGCGAATGACAGTTGCATCAAAGCTTTTGAGGAGGTACTGGGGCCAGAGGTGACCATCTTTGGAGCAACTTCATCGGATAACATGAAAGGAATTGTAAGTTATCAGGCCGTTGATAACAAGGTGATGGAACACGGCGCATATGCCGTGGGATTTTGCGACCCAAGTCTTTCCGTTGACACACAGGCCACACACGGTTTTGTAGCCGTGGGCGAACCACTTATCGTTACCAAATCCACCGGACACATCATTCATGAATTGAATGGAAAACCAGCCTGGGAAGCATTTACAGAGCGCCTGGGTTTAACAGCTGATGCCTCTTGCGGCGATACCATCCCAGTAGGAGCTCTTGGAGAAGAACTTAGTCCACAGTTGGCTAAGGAATATGGAAATAAGCACATCCTCAGAGTAGTTACCAAACACTCTGGAAACGATATGTACTATGCAACCAACTGCCCGGTTGGTACAAAGCTTTACCTCACCAAACGAGATGAGGATTTGATCTTCAAAGAAATGGGAAGAATTGTGCAGGAAATAAAATCGCGCATTGGAAATAAAAAGCCAGTAGCCATCTTCCATGCGGACTGCCTTGCGCGCGGACGATTCTTATTCAACCGCGTCATTAAGGAAGAGCTGGTAGGTGAGATGCAAACACCTTTCTTCGTAAATGGTGAATGCCCTCCTTGGTTAGGCATGTACGGATTCGGTGAATTTGCCAGATTGGGTGGTAAAAATGAATACCATAATTACACTACGGCACTTTATGTAATTTGCCGATAGACTAAGTATTTACCTACCTCAATGAGCCCTTCCCAAGAGGATTACAAGGAGCTGCTGGAAAAGTATCTGGACTTACAGCAGCGTGTAACCAAATTTTCAAGTGTTGAACAAGATTTGATAAATACAAGAGATCAGCTTGATCAAGAGCTGGTCTCTTATAAGCGCCTGCAAAACTTCAGCGAAAAAACGCTGGAAGAATTATCTGCTGAAGATTTTTACAAGTTAGTGACAGAATCCATTGTGGATATTTTTGAGGTGGAGGCCTCGCTGATTTGTGTGAGAGGCTTTGATGAAGATTTGAAAATTCAGGCGGCAGAAGGAATTCGCCCAGAAATTTGGAAAAATCCTGAGTTTATCAAACCATTTAAAAAACTGAAAAGTAATCTCATCTCAGGAAGTATTCGCGTATTTCCACTGGATACAAATCTTGAAGAGAAGGAATTGCAAGGCTTTTCCAGAATCATCATTGGGAAATTTGAAGAACCGTCCATAAGCGTTTCGGTAATGATTGCTGGCCTTGTCTCCAGAGAGGCCGATGGGCTCTATCCGACACTTAGCCCAAAAAAACAAACCATCTTTGGCATTTTCCTTCGACAACTTCAAGCACTCTATGCCAATCGCATCCGCAACCAGGAACTCAAAAAAACCAACTCGGAGCTAGATAGTTTTGTTTACAGCGTCTCGCATGACCTACGTGCACCGCTTCTATCATTAAAAGGAATCATTGAGCTGATTTACGAAACCGAAAATCTTCCGGAAGAGGTATTGGACTACCTGAAAATGGCTGATACATCGGTAACCAGATTGGATTATAATATTCAGGAGATTTTGGAATACTCCCGGAATTCCAGACTCACGGTGAAACCGGAATGGTTTAACCTGAAAGAAATGATTGAGGGTATTTTTCAGGATATCCAGTTTTCAGCAGGCCAGCCGATTGAGTTATTCCTGGATTTCCCGGTAACCGAACGCATGTTCTCCGACCCACGACGGATCAAAGTCCTGATGAATAACCTCATTTCCAATTCCGTTAAATACAGAAGAAAAAATATTCCGGATGCCTTTGTTAAAGTTTCCTTTCTTTCCTCCCCGGGAGCCTACCAGATCATGGTAGAAGATAATGGCGAAGGAATTCCAGAGGAAAGCAAGTCAAAGGTTTTTGACATGTTTTACCGTGCCTCAACCTCAAATGCAGGCACAGGACTAGGACTCTATATTTGCAAAGAGATCATTCACAAACTAAATGGCATGATTCATCTTGAATCAACCTTAGGCTCAGGTACCACTGTGATCATCGCCATACCTGAAGCCAAAGTCATAGAACATGAAAAAACTGAAAGTTAGAAGTTAAGAATTTTATGAAACACCGATTCATGATACTCGAGGATGATGATATTTTCATGGAACTGAATGAAAAGGTCATCATGCGGTCTGGTTTTGCCGAAGAGTTTGTATCGTTTGATTATGTACAAAAGGGCTTAGACCATCTTCAAAAATTGATATCTGAAAATCAGCCGCTTCCGGATATTGTGCTATTGGATCTCCGAATGCCCGTGATGAATGGTTTTGAATTTCTGGAGCGTCTGAAAAATCTTCCACAGGATGAAATCAAAGACTTAAAGGTTCACTTGCTCACATCCTCCCTGGATGAAAACGATATATCCAGAGCCTTTACCTATCCTTACGTCAAAGGATTTCACAGCAAGCCGCTAAGCCTTAAAAAGCTTCAGGAAATGGTTAAGGAATAAGACTCCCAACATTCCAGGTGACGACAATCTCTTTTGTCACCAACTCAATCATTTTACCACCCACTCCCACTGATTTACTTTTCGGAAAAATTAATCATGTCCGTTATTAAAGTAATTGAAGTCCTGTCCGAATCGCATCTGAGCTGGGAGGATGCTGCCAAGCAAGCCGTGAATAAGGCCAATAAGACCGTTCACAACATCAAATCCATTTATGTGAAAGACCATAGTGCGATGGTAGAAAATGGCACCATCAAGTCCTATCGGATCACAGCTAAAATCAGCTTCCTTTTGGACTAAGCAGTCATCAGCAACCACTACAGGAATGGTCCCGCGTTCATAGTCGAAAGCGGGACCTTCTTTTTTATATCACATTCTGGATATCCATAACGATGAAAATTTTTAAATTGGGGTTTGCCCTTCGCCCCATTTGAATAATAACCCCATTTAATCTGTCCTCACGATGAAAAAAGTAATTCTACTCCTGCTGATTTTACCCTTTACAGTACGCGCTCAGTCCAATCACTCTCATTCTTTAGGCCGCGTCATCAAATTTCCGGATATCGAAGGGTATAAAACAATAAAAACTGACTTCCACATTCATACAGTCTTCTCAGACGGCAAAGTATGGCCAAATATTCGCGTTCAGGAAGCCCTTATGGATGGACTTGATGCCATCTCACTGACGGAGCATATTGAATATCAGCCGCACCAAGCTGATATTCCAAACCCGGATCGAAACCGTTCTCACAACATCGCTGTAGCAGAAGCTAAAGACCACGACCTGATCATTGTTCGCGGTTCAGAAATCACGCGCGCCATGCCTCCCGGACATAATAATGCCATCTTCATTTCTGATGCCAACAAACTACTGGTTAAGGATTCCGTTGAATCTTTTCGTGAAGCCAAACGTCAAAACGCCTTCGTATTCTGGAATCACCCCAACTGGACCTGGCAACGTAAAGACGGTATTGCCCTGCTGACCGATATGCATCGAAACCTTATTCGTGAAAAAATGCTGCATGGCATCGAAGTCGTGAACGATCAAACCTACTCCGATGAAGCCTTACAAATTGCCCTGGATTACAACCTCACCATAATGGGCACCAGCGACATCCACGGACTGATCGACTGGGACTTTACCGGACCAAAAGTAAGTCACCGCCCGGTAACCTTAGTTTTCGCGAAAGAAAAAACAGAAGAAGGAATAAAAGATGGATTGATGAATCGCCGGACAGTCGTGTATTTTAAAAATCTCCTCATTGGCAGAAATGAATTCCTGCAGCCCCTCATCAAATCTTCTTTAGTGATCAAGCGAGCTGTTTACGCCGATAAATCCAACGTCCTTACCGTTGAGCTGGAAAACAAAACCAATATGGATGTGATTTTACGAAATCGCTCCGTTTATAATTTCCACAACATTAATGATGTAGTGGTCGTAAAGCCTGGTGAAGGAACGATCGTTGAAGTAAAAACCAAACAAAGAATCACCGAAGGAAAGCTGGCTTTTGAAGTGCTTAGTGCCATAAATGCGCCAGCATCCCATCCTACCCTCTCGTGGGATTTTAAGGTGCAATAATCTATCGCTAACCCCACGCACATGAAAGCACTGACTCTATTACGAGCTTTGATCAGCTCCAGTATTTTATGCTCTGTTATTACGGTATACAGTCAGGCGCTCCAGATTCAAGCGATCAAAGCGGATGCACTGATAACCGGTACAGGCGTTCGTATCGAAGGACCGGTTGTCGTTCTTATAACCGGGGACCGCATCACCGCTGCCGGAAAGGCTGCCGAAATTAAAATACCTGCTGGCTCGACCATTATCGATCTAAATGGACATACGTTACTTCCAGGATTTATCGATACGCATACCCACCTTGCATCAATAGATAATGATGGCGGTGACTTGGCCGCTTTAAAAGAAACGCCAGCACACGGTGCTATTTACGGAACCATCAATGCGAAGAAAACGCTTGAAGCAGGTTTCACAACGGTTCGTGAAGCCGGATCTCTTGGATATGTTGATGTGGCCCTCCGGGATGCCATCAACAAAGGCTTGATTCCCGGTCCAAGAATTTTTGCTTCAGGTCCAGCGCTTGGTACAACCGGAGGACATGCCGATGTCAATGGCTGGAGCCCATTCCTGGATTTACCCGGAACCGGAGCCATTGTGGATGGAGTTGATGAAGTTCGAAAGCAAGTCAGGCTTAATGTCAAATATGGAGCAGATCATATAAAAATTGTAGCGACGGGTGGTATTTTATCCGTTGGCGATGCCGTTGGCGCACCACAAATGACAGAGGAGGAGTTAAAGGCAGCCGTGAGTGAGTCCGCAAGACTGGGACGGAAGGTAATGGCACACGCACACGCCGGAGATGGATTGCTGGCGGCTGTCAAAGCAGGTGTAGCCTCCATCGATCATGGAAGCTTAGTGGATGATGTGGCTGCGGCAGAAATGAAAGCACGCGGCACCTATTTGGTTCCTACCTTAATTATTCTGGAGGAAATTGTCAGGGATGGAGAGAAAAAAGGAGTCCCCACTTATGCACTGGAGAAAGCAAAAGCGATTGCCGTCGAACGCAGAGTTCGGCTTAAGGCTGCCTTCAAATCAGGCGTTCTTTTTGCGCTTGGCACAGATGCAACCAGTGACATCCACGGTCGGAATGGAGAAGAATTTCACTACATGACAGAGATTTTAGGGGCATCGCCAATGGAGGCCATCACCATCGGCACTATGCATGCGGCCAGGTTGATTGGCGCCGATCAGGATATTGGAAGTATTGAAAAAGGGAAAGTGGCCGATGTGGTTGCCGTTCCCGGTGATCCGCTAAAGGACATTCGGTTACTAGAAAAGCCTTCCTTTGTTATGAAAGCCGGAAAGGTTTATGTAAAAAAATAGAGTCGTCTCGGCTGAAAAGATGGAAACATCTAAAAAGATTCGTCTACTCCATATAACAGGTTTGTTACTACTGATTCTTGGAAGCCTGGATCCAATGGAAGGATCCGTTTTAATTGCCATAGCTGCAGTTTTGTTCGCCTTGCGTTCCAGATTAAATCAGGAAGTTTTACAAAAGATGTTTTTCCTTACAGCCGTGGCCTGCATGATCGGGGTGACAGCCTTATTTACCATTTCATCGTTCGGTGGATTGGGAGGAGAAAAGGGAATTTCCTGGTGGTGGGCTGTACTCATTCTTCCTTACCCGATAGCCTGGCTGACTCTGATTTATTTATTGATCAAAAGTCTTAGAAAAAGAAAAGCCCCGGTTTCCCAGGGCTAGTTTTTCCAAACCGTACTTAAATTAAAGCTACCAGCTATTTAGAGGCGTAACCGTTAAATTGTTCTAACCCATATTTAAGGTATTCATTCATTAATCTGCCCGATTCACTAACATATAAATCGTGATCAGCAGTAATGAGATGCGTTACGGTTCTCTCAACTTCTGTGATATACTGGAGGTACCCAAAAGTCTGTCGTACAGCCACTGCCTGTTCCCTTAATTTTTTTTCTTTGAAGACCGGAGCCTCGATATCAAGCAAATTTCCCTTTGGCACTAAATTTAAAACAGCATCCTTGCCCATTTTTTCACTTGAAATAAATCGCATGAAGCCAGACATCTGAAAGTTGATCTTGGCGGATACAGAAGAGTATCCAAATACACCTGATTTTGAATCATCCATTTCAATCAACGGGAAATTAAACTCCACATTAATAATGGTTGCCGCACCCAACTCACGGGAAAGCTTGTTGGAAATATCCACAAATGTTGTTTTTTCCTTTCCTTTTGCCGTCTCAGTTTTAATCAAATACTTATAGCCTGTTGGTGTTGCACTCACATAACCTTTCATTTGTGAGGAACTTAAACCGCCACCCGTCTTTAATGTCCAGCCAGCATAGTATTCCGTTTTAGCTGCCTCATCTGCTGAAATGATTTCAAATCCCTTACTTTTTAAATCGCTTACAAATGCCGCATAAGCTTCATCCGTTAGCTTTTTAAAATCAGGTTCATCAACACCATCCAAAGCAACAGTCATTGAAGTTTTAGAATCCATCGTTGCCGAGGTATTAGAGGCCGTTACGTGAAAGTTTACTCTAAATCCAGAAATGTAAACCCGCTTGGGTGCACGTTTAAAGTTGGACTCGCCATAGGAGGCTGCCGCCCCTGTGGACATATTTTTATCAGTTATCGTTTGCGCCTCAAGTCCGAAAGCGAAAAGAGTAATAGCAGCACTAACAAAGAATCGTATCATAATGGGTAGGTTAAAAATTAAACTACCAAACTACCCTGTATTTGATTAAGACGCACTACCATTAAATACGGATTTACACTCCGTACTAGTACGGATGTAGTCTAGTCTAGTCGACTAAATTTCGGGACAGCGCGTATTTTACCAGACCAACAACATTGGTCGTGTTAGCTTTTCGAAAAAGATTTTTCCGATACGTCTCAACCGTGCGCTCACTCAAACTCAAATCATCAGCAATCTGACGATTGGTTTTTTCTTTAATGATCAACCTCAAGACCTGCATCTCTCGCTCTGTAAAAACAGAAGATGCTTCTGGCTCAAGCAAGCGATGCGTGAACTCTGCACTCACATAAGTATGTCCTTGCATGATCTTCTTAATCGCTGTACTCAACTCAGTTTTATCTACATTCTTAAGTAAAAACCCGTGCATTCCGGCCTTTAAACAGCGTTTTACTAAGCCAGCTTCATCCACCATACTCAGCATAATTCCCTTTATCACCGGCTTCATTTCCTTGCAACGACGAAAGAACTCAAGGCCATCCATTTCCGGCATTTTATAATCAATAACCAGTAGATCAACCTGATTACTTCGGACAAAATCTAGTGCCTCTTTAGGAACATCAAAAATTCCAACCACAGAAAATTCAGCAGAGAGCAACTGCTGCACTCCTTCTGAAACAATCAAGTGATCATCCACGATGACAAGCCGGATCATAGCTCTAAGATACGAATGGAATCTCTACGGCAAAGACGGTTCCCTGTCTACCTATAACTGAATCGACATTTACTGAACCAGAAACCGGCACCAATCGCGACTGAATATTTCGCCAACCGTTTCCGGTAGACTGCGTAAGCCGATCGATATCAAAACCAGGAGCATCATCTTCAATAACCATGGAAATATAATCCGAATGTCGAATCAACTGTATATGGATGGTGGCTGGCGTATTGTGGCGAAATAAATTGTTGAGCCATTCCTGGCTGATTCGATAAAGGGACAACTCCATTCGCTCTGGTAAGCGGCTGGAAAAACCATTTTCTTCCACACTGACTTTAATTACCCGTGACTGATTTAATCGCCCTGCCAGCTCCCGCAAGGCTTCTACCAGTCCGTCTTCCCGCAGAGTATTTGGTGAAAGATCGAAGGCAATTCCTCGGATATCGGTATGCATCTGATCCAAAAGTGACAATGCAGTCTCTGGTACGTGTTCACTTGCCCGCTGCAGAACCATGCGCAAAGAGGACATGACCTGCCCCATGCCATCGTGCAGATCGGAGGCGAACCGGCTCCGCTCCTCTTCCTGAGAATCAATTAAAGCGATGGTAAGCTCTTTTTGGTGTTTGGCCTTTTGCTCAGACAGGAGTTGATTTCGCTTGGCAACAGAACGCTGTCTCCATAAAATAAAAAGAGCAGTCAGCAATAACACCACTACCACCAAAAATCCAATAATCCACTTACCTCGACTGATCACAAATCCTTGCTCCCGGATTTGGAATTCTTTTTTCTCTGTCTCGTAACGGGTTTGAAGCTCTTCAACAATTTTGGTCTTTTCGACACCAAACAGACTATCCTTTAACACGTCTGACTGTTGGTGGTAGGTAAAGGCCTTATCGGAATCACCTAATTTTTTCCAGGTTTGTGCCAATAAATCCGTAGCCTGACGAACCAAATCCGGATATCCAATGGCTTTGGCGTTTTGAAGACCAAGTTCCAGAAAACGGACAGCCTCCATATTTTTTCCTTCACGAATTTTCATTTCACCACGGAATACAAGATTCACCACTACGCCGTACCGATCACCAATATTCTCCCGAATGGATGAGGACTGATCAATGTAAGCCATGCAGCTCTTTGAATCGCCCTCCGACAAAGACACTTCAGCTAAATCCAAGAGCACATAACCTAGTCCGATACTATCCTTCTGTTGAAGGCGTATTTTATACACTTCCTGATAGTACGGCTTTGCTTCTTTAATCCGGCCACGAACCGATAGAATAGCTCCGCGATTTCCTAATGTAGTACCCAGCCGCTCGAGGTCATTTATTTCACGGGCCAGCTTTTCAGCTGTATCCAGACTTTTAAAACAATTGTCCAGATCATTCTGTTTATGATAGAAAACAGCCATCTCGTTATGTGTTGCCGCCATCCCGGATTTATCGCCTCGTTTCTCAAAAATTTTAAGTGCGCCGAAATACTTTTCTAAAACGACGGGATAATCTCCGGATAAATAGTGCACCACACCGCTATACAACAAGGCATAGGCATAATCAGACTCCAATCTAAGTCTCCTTGCTTCATTAGCCGCCCAGTCGAGTAATGTTTTAGCATTTTGGAAATCAGCACTGTAAAGTTGGTAGTAGTGCTTTATGATAAATGTAATCTTTTCAGCTTTTGAAAGGCCACTTAGCTCTTTTTGAACAGCGGTAGCAGAATAATCCTGAGCTGGGAGTTGAGTAAGATCGCACATCAGCATCGTGAAAACGATCAGAGCGATTCGCAAGTGATGGGTAGTCTTCATGCCGCTTTCGAAAGTTACCAAAAAAGGAGCTTGAAAACCGTTTATAGAAAGTAAGCTGCTTGGGCACCAACCCGACATTATGTTTACCACTCAGATTACATCATCCTCATAAATCAATGATTACCGTTAAGACCACCATTCCACTATCGCTTAAAGAAGTATGGGATTTCTGGACCAGTCCTGAGCACATCGAAAAATGGAATTTTGCCTCTGAAGATTGGCACTGTCCAAAAGCGGTTAACGATCTAAGACCTGATGGAAAATTCAGTTATACCATGGCTGCCAAAGATGGCTCAGTTGCCTTTGACTTTACTGGGAAATATACATCGATTCTACCCTTCTCGGCCATTTCGTATCAGATCGAAGATGGAAGAAAGGTGACTGTGGAATTTGAATTTAAAGAAGGATCAACGCACATCACCGAACGCTTTGAACCAGAAACCATTCATTCACATGAACTTCAGCAACAAGGCTGGCAGTCTATTCTTGATGAATTCGGAAGGTACGCCACCAAGCAAGGTGGCGTAAAATAGCGTATTACCCTTTGGTAAACAGAGCGTAGTCTTTACTCATATCAACCCGGAAAACTTTTCCGTTTTCATAGATAAAGACAATGAAGTCACACTCTCCGTCACCATAATCGATCTCAAATATTCCGGCTTGTCCGCCGCGCTCAAATTCGATGCGTTCACGACCGGATACATAAGATGGATACCACATCCTGCGACTATCGTCGGCGATCATGGGGTAAACCTGAGCACATGTATAATCTGAAACCAAAGGACTTAATACCGTTGATCGGTAAAATTCTTTTCCGGTAGTGTATTCGTATACATTAGGGTTGGTGACAGACTTCTTATCGTCGTAGGAGGTTCTTCCTACTGATTTATACTTATACAGAATACCATCGTAAACGTGCTCTGAAGTGTCCGAATAGGCGTAATAACCTGAAAATATTTGCTTAACGGTGTCGTATTTAGAATCACCGAAATAAGTTGAGCGACCATTGCTCATCCACTTTACAGTGTCGCCTTCAAAATAATATTCTCCTCCATAATTTTCGGTACGTGATCTTGAAAAATAGGAGTAATAATGAACAGCGCCTTGCTTGGATTCCTGATATTTCCAATTGTACCAGTACTTACCGCGCATGAAATACTTGTAGTCACCATAGCCTTCGTAACAACCATCACCATAATCGGTTGTGTAGGTAGTGCTCCCATCCGGATTTTCTATTTGCGTTGTTACGGCGCAGGATACCCAAGGAAAAGGATCGGAGACAATGGTAGAATCTTTTGATTCCCCAGTGACAAATCCACTTGAGCTACCCAGTGAACCGCGCATGGTCGTCTGGAAAGAGCGGTTCACCATGGAATTTCCCGTTGCTTCCATTGATTTTGCCGAACTGCTGCGCATGCCAAAGAAGTTTTTAGCTTCTGAACTCATTTCTTCCAAAGGCGCAAAGGCTACAGGTTCATTTTCCTGACAGGAAAACAGAAAAAGTCCAGAAATAAAGACTAAGGAAAGGAGAGCGACTCGTGACATAAGATTACAGTTAGTCAAAATTATAAAACTCCGGTTTAATAACGTAAAAAGGCGCATTTTGTTATCCTTGATTCCACCATGCCAATTAGATTTCAAGGTTTATTTCGATAAAAATCATTGTTTGAGGGGACAAGCCATGCTTATTTAATTTTTTTATACAAGTCATTAAAACACAGAATCAGCATTAAACCAAAATCAAAAATGTCCATCCAATCACTCATTCTAATTTATTGATTGCGCTACGGATATACTCCTGCAATAATCTTGAAAACTCTAAGTAGTAAAACAATTTGAATAATAAATCGTTAGAACAAGAGTTAGGTGTGTTTAGGTATGGTTTGAAGCCCGGTTGACCCCGGGCTTTTTTTGATTACCTTTAATAGCCACCTTCATTCCTTAAACGCTTACCTTCTAAGTATGATTAAACGCTTACCCCTATTGGCCATCCTGGCACTAATCGTATTAATCACTTATGTCGTTACCGATACGCTGATTTCTGCAGGTTCATTCAAAACCATTGAACCCCACTTTAATGGTTTAATAGAGAAAATCGATTTACCCGTAGCCGGACCCGAAGATATTGAAGTGGATGGCACCTCCGGCTTGGCCTTTATTTCTTGTGACGATAAAAGAAGCAACTTTACAGATCCCGGGTCCATTTCAGGCGCGATTTTACTTTTAGATATCAACGACTCCCTACGAAGAATAAGAAATATAACCCCACCACAGTTGACTGATTTCCATCCGCATGGGATTTCTCTATTCCACACGAAAGACGGGCGCAAAATTTTATTTATCATAAATCATCGAATGCAAAAACCGCGTCAAGTGGTGGAGCGGATGGAGTGGCGAAATGATTCGCTCATTCATCTGGAGACCATTGAAGATGAAAAATTAATGACAAGCCCTAACGATCTGGCCGCTACGGGGGAACGAAGCTTTTACGTAACCAACGACCATTATTATTCCGAACCTGGTTTGGGACGGACCGTGGAAGAATATTTACAAAGGGCCATTTCATATGTAAACTATTATGATGGAAAATCCTTTAAAAAGGTAGCGGATCATATTGCCTATGCCAATGGCGTACAGGTTGATCCCGATGGTCAAACGGTTTATGTAGCTTCTGTAACCGGGCGGAAGATTTTAGTTTATAAAAGAAAATCGGATGATAGTCTGGAGCTTAGTTCTGAGGTTAATGTTGAAACCGGTGTAGACAATATCGACCTTGATGAAAATGGCGACCTACTCATTGGCTGTCACCCTCAGTTGCTCAAATTTGTGGCGCACGGAAAAGACCCGAAAAATTTTTCACCCTCTCAGGTTATCAAGATCAATAAAATAGATTTTTCAGTAGAGGAGATTTTTCTCCACGATGGTAGTATTTATTCCGGATCAACCGTTGCTGCCGACTATCAGAATAAAATACTGGTTGGCTCCGTTTTTGAACCAGCCTTTTTGATTCTGCACAAAGATTAGGCGAATATGTGCACCCATAGTTTGTTAACTTTGCGGGGTGAACCAGAAAAGAAAAATTGAGATTGGAATTGACAGCTTTGCAGCTGTTGGACCTGATCAAACGGAAAACCAACAAGCTGCTTCAGCCCATTCCATCCGATTATTGCTGGACCGTATGCAGGCTGCTGATGAAGCCGGCCTGGAGGTGTTTGGTATCGGAGAGCATCACCGAAAAGAGTTTTTGGATTCAGCTCCGGTAGTCATTCTGGCAGCCGCAGCTGCCCGCACCAAAAAAATCAGACTGACCAGTGCCGTTACGGTTTTAAGTGCCGCCGATCCGGTACGCGTCTTTCAGGAATTTGCAACACTGGATCTAGTTTCCGAAGGCCGCGCCGAGTTGGTGGTAGGTCGGGGTTCATTTTCTGAATCGTTTCCCTTATTTGGATTGGACTTCAAAGACTACGATTCCTTGTTTGCTGAAAAGCTCGAGCTATTACTTAAAATTCGAGAACATGAAACCATCACCTGGTCAGGACAATTTCGTCCGGCCCTTCAAGAGCAGTCCATTTATCCACGACCCTTTCAGAAAGAAATTCCCATCTGGTTGGGCGTAGGCGGAACACCAGAGTCGTTTGCGCGCGCAGGATTTTTAGGACTACCTTTAATGGTGGCGGTGATTGGAGGAGAAACGCATCGGTTCCGACCACTGATCGATTTGTACCGCCGGGCGGGTGCGCAAGCCGGACACGATCCTAAAAAGCTAAAGGTCGGACTACACTCTTTTGGTTACGTTGCCAACTCCACCGAGCAGGCGAAGAATGAATTTTTTCCGGGTTATGCCCAAATGATGACCCGAATAGGAAGGGAACGCGGCTGGGCGCCAGTTACCCGTGAGCAATTTGAGTATCAGACGATGGAGCGTGGCGCCTATATCATTGGCGATCCGCAGGAAGTGGCTGAGAAAATTATCCGACACAGTGAAGCATTGGGCGGAATAGACCGCTTAACCTTTCAAATGGACACCGGTAACCTGCCCCATGAAAAGCTTATGAAGTCTATTGAGTTGATTGGTTCTCAGGTAATCCCCTTGGTTGATAGGATGAGTTAGGATTAACTTGTTGGCATAAAACTGTAGCTATGCCGATACGCCTGACCTTCATTTTTATCGTATTTTCATTGAGCGCGCATGCGCAAAACAAAAGCATCATTATACAAGCTGATCCACCGAACTGGTGGACGGCACTTAAGCATAACCGTGTTCAGGTTGCTTTTGACGGAAAGGGTCTGGCCGGCTCTGAAGTTTTCATCAATCATCCCGGGATTACGCTAGGAGAAATTACACCTGGAGATAGTCCAAATTACCTTTTCGTTGAGCTGATTATTTCAGAGAAAGCCGAACCAGGTATGGTTTCTCTGGAATTCAAAAAAAAGGGTAAAACTTTCGCATACTATAATTACCCCATTCAAAAGCGTTCTGAAATAACCGTCACCGGATTTTCATCAGCAGATGCCATTTATCTGATTGTTCCAGATCGTTTTGCCAATGGTAACCCTTCTAATGATGTAGTTACCAGTTTAAAAGAAAGTAAAATCGATCGGTCGTTCGACGGGGGGCGGCACGGCGGAGATATTCGCGGGCTCATCAACAACCTCAATTATTTGTCTTCGATGGGCTTTACGGCAATCTGGACAACACCCATGTTGATCAACGATATGGAAGGCTATAGCTATCATGGTTATGCCATAACCGACCAATACAAAGTGGATCCTCGGTTTGGAACAATGGAGGAGTACAAAGAGCTAGCCAATAAAGCGCGAGAAGCTGGAATTAAAATCATTTTTGATCAAGTACTCAATCACATTGGCACCAATCACCGCTGGATTGCAGATCCTCCGTTTAAAGATTGGATCAACTACCTTCCCTCCCCTAGTAATAAAGACTTTGTATTAACCAATCACCAGCGAACGGTCAACCAAGACGGAAATGCTTCTGAGTATGACCGAGATCTGATGCTTCACGGGTGGTTTGTTCCCACCATGGCTGACCTGAACCAAAGGAATCCGGTATTGGGAAGATATTTGATTCAGAATTCCATTTGGTGGATTGAAACCCTAGGGCTTGGTGGTATTCGACAGGATACTTACGGATACACTGACAAAGAATTTTTAAGGGAATGGACCTGCGCTATATTAAATGAATATCCTTCGTTTTCCATTGTAGGAGAAGAATGGAGTACAAACCCACTGATCACCTCTTACTGGCAAAAGGGGAAGAAAAATACAGACGGATATGAAAGCTGCCTAACAACGATTATGGATTTTCCGGTTCAGGCCACTCTTATAGAATCGCTCTTGGAGTCTGAAACAACAGGGTTTAACCGTGGATTCGGAAGATTGTACGAAACAATGGCCAACGATTTTGTGTACGCTAACCCAAATCATATTCTGGTGATGGGTGATAACCATGATATGAATCGACTGTATATGCAGTTAAAGCAAAATAAAGATCTCGTTAAAATGGCCATTACCTTTTTGGCCACCATTCGTGGTATTCCCCAATTTTTCTATGGCACTGAAATTCTTATGGACAATACCGGAAACCACAAAGTAGATGGGTTGATTCGATCTGATTTTCCGGGAGGTTGGACAGGTGACGGTGTGAACGCATTCACGCAAAGCGGTCTGACAAGCGATCAGGTTGAAGTTCAAGACTATTTCAAAAAGCTCTTAAACTGGCGAAAGAACAACACCATACTTACAGAGGGTAAGACCAAGCACTTTGCGCCATTCGACGGGATATATGTGTATTTCCGTTATATAGGAAATCAAAAAGTTATGGTCATTCTCAATAAAAACAATGAAACCAAGATTCTTAACTTAAGCAGATTCAGGGAAATTCTTCCCCCCAATGTTGCAACTACCAATCCAATCACCGGGGAAACCCAGGTGCTTAAAGAAACACTGGAGGTAACGGGAACATCAGCCACCATTTTACACATTCCATCGAATTAATTTTTTAGGAAAGTTTCAGCATAGTTTGGTTTCGCAATCGATTTCGAGAGGCCTTTTTTAACTCCTTTCATCCGAGTGAGAACAAGTATTTCTATCTGGATAAAGAAGTTAAATCAAAAATCATATTTTGCATGTGACAGATGGCATAGCCTAAACCGCTGAGCTCATCACATACCACAGATTAACACACTATGAGTACTAGAGGTCTTTTCCGTTTTATACTCTGTCTGGCACTTTTAGCTCAGGTCCCGGTATTTGGACAAAAAGTTTCTGTAAATCCTACCGTCAGTCCTGCCGTTTTTTTACCAAGTGAACCGATAACGGTGACCTACGATGTAACCGGCACATCCTTAGCGAATTTATCCAACGCCTGGATCTGGGTTTGGATACCAGGAAAAAATATTGACGCTAAGTTTAATGTCAACCCAGCTACAGCAGCAGTTGATGCGGCGAAGTTTACCAAATCGACCGCCAACAATAAAACAACCTGGTCGATCACCTTCAAGCCATCTGATTTTTTCACTGTAAGTATTGCCAATGAAAAACAAATGGGCGTGCTTATTAAGGCTCAGGACTGGAGCGGTGGTCAATCTACCGACTTCATTCTCAACTTTGGTTTTCAGACTACCCTTACCAGTCCATCGCAAAGTTTTGTTTTCGTAAATCCAAATGAATCGATTTCTATTACCGCTACTTCTCCCATTTCAGCGAATTTTAATCTCTACGTAAACGATGCACTGACCGATACCAAATCCGGTATTACCAACTACTCTTACACTCTAATCATTCCTTCTAATACGCCATCTGCAAAAGTCCGACTGGTGGCTACTTCAGTTGCAGGTGGAACAAATAGTGAAGTTTCCTTCACCTATGTGTTGCGTGCGAATAGTCCGTTAGCGCCCAGGCCTCAAGGTGTGATTGCCGGAATAAATTATAGTTCTGATCCTACTAAGGTTACTCTTTGCCTGACCGCTCCAGGGAAGAATTCTGTTTATGTACTGGGAGAGTTTAGTAATTGGAGTCTGGCTCCAGAGTATCAAATGAAAAGAGATGGTGACTTATTTTGGATTGAACTAACCGGACTAACACCGGGACAAGAATACGGCTTTCAATATCTGGTCAATGAATCCCTTCGAATTGCCGATCCATATGCAGATAAAATTCTTGATCCCGATGATCAGTATATACCGGCCGGAACTTATCCAGGATTGATGACCTTCCCAACTAAAGCACAAAGTGCCAAATGGTATGAAAACAGAGTTGCCGTTTTTCAGACCAACCAAACACCCTATCCCTGGAAGGTTAAGAATTTTACGCCTCCTAAAAAGGAAAGTTTAGTGGTCTATGAGGCATTGATTCGGGATCTATTCGCATCAGGAAAAAGAAACTATCAAACGCTCATCGATACGATTTCCTACTTCAAGCGTTTGGGTATTAATGCGATTGAACTAATGCCCATTATGGAGTTCAATGGTAATGAAAGCTGGGGCTATAATCCAACGTTCATGTTTGCCCCTGATAAATATTACGGCACTAAGGACAAACTCAAAGAATTTATTGACGTCTGTCATCAAAATGGTATTGCTGTTATTCTTGATATAACCATGAACCATCAGGACATGCCCAATCCATATGTACTAATGGACTTTGATTTCAATCAGACCAGACCGACACCGGCTAATAAATGGTTCAATGTTACTGCTACACATCCCTTTAATGTGTTTTTCGACATGAACCATGAGAGCGCTTACACCAAAAAATATTTAGATACCGTCAATTACTATTGGTTGAAGGAATACAAGGTGGATGGGTTTCGCTTCGATTTATCAAAAGGTTTTACGCAGACCAATAATCCCGGTAATGTTTCAGCGTGGTCAGCCTACGACGCTTCACGAATTGCCCTTCTCAAAAGAATGGCCGACAAAATTTGGCAGTATCATCCCAATGCATTTGTGATATTAGAACATCTGGGGGATAATAGTGAGGAAAAAGAATTGGCTTCTTATAGAGCAGCAGAGGGAAAGGGAATGATGCTGTGGGGCAAAATGACTGATCCCTACAATCAAAGTACAATGGGTTTTGCATCCGGATCAGGAATTTCAGGGGTGTATCATGCAAATCGGGGCTGGACATTCCCTCACCTGGTTGGATATATGGAAAGCCACGACGAGGAGCGGCTGATGTATAAAAATTTGCAGTTTGGAGCAACACTGGGGCCCTACAACGTGAAATCATTGCCTACAGCGCTCAGTAGAATGGGTGCCGCGTCTGTAATGTTCTACACCGTCCCGGGCCCAAAGATGCTTTGGCAATTTGGTGAGTTGGGTTTTGATCTCTCGATTAATCGTTGTGAAAATGGGACCGTTTCTGATGGGTGTCGACTCTCCAATAAGCCTCCAAAATGGGACTACATGGAAGATGGGCAACGACGCGCCCTCTACGATCTAACCGCAGATTTAATTCGAATGAAAAAGTGGTATACTGTTTTTCAGGACGGTCAATTCACCTTGGGATCGGACGGTCTGATCAAACATGCCGTCATTAAAAATAAAAATTTCACAGCAGCCCCTGCAGACTCTTCACAGATGAGCGCAGTCGTAGCAGCAAACTTTGATCTGGTAGAGCAAACCTTTGAAATTTCTATTCCACATACCGGAATGTGGTATAATTATTACACAGGGGAAAGTTTTGAAGTAACCGGATCCAAACGTGTTACTACCCTTAGCCCCGGGGGATATTTTTTGGCTACGAATGTTCCGTTATTTAAAGAGGTCGTCACCTCACTTAATGAAAATTCCAAAATCAACACCCTCTTTTACCCCAATCCCTCCAAAGGCTGGATTCGCTCTACAACTGCTTTTAGTCAATTGAATGCAGTTACTACAACGGGTACAGTTATATCACTTAAAAAGATTACCGAAAACACCTGGTCCACAGCTGATCTTTCGCCAGGAATTTATGTCATTCGCGGACTTTCTGAAACTGGTTGGATTATACGACGCGTGGCTGTACAAGCAGACTGAATTACAAACAATTCTAAAGTTTGATCTGAGCTCTTTTTAATAGCCTGGGTCCCTATACGGACCTTACGGGGTTTTAATCAACGGTACAACATAAAAGAGCACCCTTATGCAAACGATTGCAGTATCGTTTGCGGTAAAAAAGTTATTCTAGCAAAAGGAAATGTGGTTGTTATGTAGAAAATTAAGCAACGTTTTCACATAAAACACTAAACGCTAATGAAAAGCATTTTTACCCTAAACAGGTGCCTTTCGGTAGTGCTTCTTTTCATTTTGGCCAGTCCATTTCAACTTTTGGCTCAAGAGAAAAGAATTACCGGCAGAATCACCTCAGCAGAAGACAAAGCACCCCTTCCGGGTGTTTCAGTAGTTGAAAAAGGAACAACCAATGGAACGGCATCAGACGCTGACGGAAATTTCACTTTGAGTGTTTCCGAAAATGCCACTTTATTGCTTACCTCTATTGGTTACACTTCTCAAGAAATCAGTGTCTCGGGCAGATCGAGGATTGATGTAACAATGGAAGTTGAGGTTGCGGCCCTGAAAGAAATTGTAGTGACAGGGTACGGTAGCACCGAAAAAAAGGATTTGACCGGTTCGGTGGTAAGTGTTTCCAGTCGAAACTTTAATCGCGGAGTGATGACCTCACCTCAGGATTTGATTCTTGGAAGAATTGCGGGTGTTCAGGTTACACAAGGCAGCGGAGCTCCGGGAAGTGGTGCTCAAATCCGAATCCGGGGAGGTTCCTCTGTAAACGCGAGCAACGATCCACTGATCATCATTGATGGTTTTCCAATTGACAACAATGGCCCAGCAGGATTAGCCAACTCCTTATCGTCCATCAACCCAAATGATATTGAGTCTTTTACAGTATTGAAGGACGCTTCGGCAACAGCAATTTATGGATCGCGTGCCTCCAATGGTGTAATCATCATCACTACCAAAAAAGGCCGTGACCAGAAGCCGGAATTCAGTTACAATGTTCAGGTTTCACAAAGTGAGCCAACCAAATTCATTGATGTATTGAGTGCTGATGAATTTAGGGAAAAAGTAACTGCGTTATCAGGTACACTTGGAATTGATGAGACAGCTTTACAAAGGCTGGGTACTGGTAATACAGATTGGCAACGAGAGATATTCCGTTCTGCTATTTCACAGGATCATAATTTAAGTGCCTCTGGATCATTTAAGGGCATGCCTTTCCGCATCTCTTATGGCTATACCGATCAGCAGGGTATCTTAAAATCAACGGATATGCAGCGTCATTCCGTGAATGCCAATCTTTCCAAAAACTTATTAAAGGATCAACTCAAGCTGAATGCTTCTATTAAATACATGACGGCCAAGAATAATTTTGGCGATCAAGGAGCAGTTGGTTCCGCAGTAGGATTTGACCCCACTCAGGAAATACGAAACGGAAACACACGTTTCGGTGGATATTTTACATGGACAAGCCTTCCTAATGTATCGAATGCTTTAAACCCAAATGGAAATCCGAATACCCTAGCTCCAACCAACCCGTTTGCTTTAATTGATTTTACCAATAACCAATCTGAAGTCAATCGTTTCATCGGAAACGTTGAAGCGAATTATTATGTACCAGCCATTAAAGGTCTCCGTTTACACCTGGTCGCTGGTCTCGATAAATCCGAGAGCACTGGATTTAATAATGCGAGCACCTTGATGCCTTACACCAACAGCCAGGGAAGATTATTGGACTACACTGGCTCTAACGAATCTCGGCTTTTGGATTTCTACGCTGCGTACAATAAAAGTTTTGGAAATCACAAGTTGGATTTAACAGCTGGATACTCTTACCAAAATTTCCAACGTAACAGTACGGTATTCTCCCGTAATGCTGATGAATCAGAATTTTTCACATACGACACCAATGATTCGGGTGAAAAGGTTCCCTTTGTAGCGATACCCAATCCAAACACACTGATTTCCTTTTTTGGTCGCGTCAACTATTCTGTAGACAGCCGCTACCTGATTACAGCTACGTTGCGCACAGACGGATCTTCTCGCTTCTCAGAGGAAAATCGCTGGGGCGTATTCCCTTCCATTGCGGGTGCCTGGAGAATTAATGAAGAAGCTTTCCTTAAAAACTCGTCGCTGGTATCTGACTTGAAGCTTCGAGTTGGATACGGAGTAACCGGGCAACAGGATATTGGAGGAACATATCCTTACCTTCCAACCTATGTGGAGAGTACCGGAACAGCTCAATATCAATTTGGAAACACGTTCTTTAGTACCCTACGTCCTTCCGCCTACGATGCCAACATCAAGTGGGAAGAGACAGCTACAACCAACATCGGTTTGGACTTTGGTTTTTTCAAAAACCGTATTACCGGTGCATTGGAGCTCTATACCCGGGAGACCAAAGATTTGATCAACTTTATCCCAATTCCCGCTGGCAGTAATTTCTCCAACTTCCTTACTACTAACGTTGGCAATTTGACCAACAAAGGCGTCGAGTTGACTTTGAACACTCAAGTGATCAAGTCAAATAGGTTGAATTGGAACGTTGGAATGAATATTTCTCATAACATCAATGAGATCACCCGACTTACCAAGACAGATGATCCAAATTACCAGGGAATTAACGTAGGAGGAATTGCCGGTGGCGTGGGAAACACCATACAAATTCAAAAGGTTGGGTATCCGGCAAACTCTTTTTATGTATTCCGTCAAGTGTATGATGATGCCGGTAAGCCCATCGAAGGACTTTATGTAGACAAGACTGGTAATGGCGGTAACGTTACCGGTAACGAATTGAACAAATTTGTTTACCAGAGCCCTGCCCCTATCCTTCTGTTTGGCCTGAATACATCCTTATCTATTGGAAATTTTGATATGGCCGTTTCAGGTCGCTACAGCTATGGCAACTATGTGTATAATAATGGAGCTTCAGGAACACATCTCAATGCGATCTATGTAGCATCTGGATTCTTTAATAATCTTCGGAGCTCTATTAACGAAACCGATTTTATTAATCCACAATATTTCTCCAGCCATTATGTGGAAAATGCTTCTTTCTTCCGGTTGGATAATGTCAATTTCGGTTATAACTTTTTCAATAATGTAACTAAGTCAACTCGGGTTAAGATGAGAGCCGGAGTGACTTTACAGAACTATCTGGTAATTACCAATTATACCGGTTTGGATCCAGAGGTTGCGGGAGGCATTGACAATAACCTATACCCGCGTCCACGTGTTACTCTTCTCAATCTGAACATAACTTTTTAATGTAAAGGATTATGAAATTTATGACTTTCAACAGATCAGCATCTCTTTTTGCAGCGACGGTCCTTTTAATGACCTCCTGTTTGAACGACCTGGATCCTGAGTCGCTGGGCGACAAGGTTAAAACCCAGGCAGATGTGTACAAGACCAACGAGGACTACAAGCGTGGTCTGGCAAAGATTTATGCTACTTTCGCATTAAGCGGCCAGCAAGGTCCTTCCGGACAACCGGATATTGCCGGTATTGATGAAGGATTTGGAAACTACCTCAGACAATATTGGAACTGCCAGCAATTGACCACCGATGAAGCCGTGATCGGATGGAACGATGCCACGATCAAAGATTTTCATTGGCATACCTGGACGCCCACTGATGTATTCATTGCAGCCGTGTATTCGCGCATCATGTATACGATTACACTCAGTAACGAATTCATACGGGTAACCAATGGAATCAATGATGAGGAAATCAAGGCCTTTAACGCAGAGGCGCGGTTTATCCGTGCATTGGCCTACTACCATGCACTTGACCTTTTTGGAAATCCTCCGTTCGTAACCGAAGCTGATAAACCAGGTTCCTATTTTCCTAAGCAAATCGAAAGGGCAGATCTTTTTGATTACATCGAAGGAGAACTGACCGATATTGAGGAAGAGATAATCGCACCTCGTACAGAGTATGGCCGCGCAGATCAGGCAGCTTTGTGGATGTTGCAGGCAAAGCTTTACCTAAACGCTGAAGTATACATCAATGAGGCGAAATACACAGAAGCCATTACAGCACTGAAAAAAGTGATCGGCGCAGGCTACTCCCTCTCAAACAATTACCAGCACAATTTTGTTGCTGATAACCACACCAGTCCTGAGATGATCTTTGCCATCAACTACGACTATCTCAATACGCAAAGCTATGGTGGTATGGTTTACCTCATCCATGCACCTGTTGGTGGAGGTATGGATGCCCCCGGCATGTTTGGAATCGATGGTGGCTGGGGTGGTATCCGCACAACCAAAAATCTGGTTCGTCAATTTGATATTGATGTGACGGCCTTAAATGGAAATTTAGGTACACTTTCCAATTGGGGACTGGTTGGCAATGCCACTACCAATGGCTGGAATGGTCCTGATATGCGTATGTACAGCTCGGCAAACAATGTTTACACCTTATTTGCTAATCTTTCTGCAGGTGAAATGAAGTTCCGGTTCAATAACGATTGGGGACAGAATTTTGGTGATAACGGAGCAAATGGATCACTGGAAGATGGAGGAGCAAACATTGCTATTCCACAAAGTGGGACTTACCTGGTTACACTTAATCTAAACAACAACACGTATAGTGTGGTTCAAGCAGGTGACAAGCGTGCAATGTTTTATAGCGCTGGTCAATCCCTGGAGATTGAGGATATTGCAAAGTTCACGGATGGTTATGCTGTAACCAAGTTTCGTAATCGCAAACTTGACGGCAGTCCGATCAAAGCAGATCCGCAACCAACCTTCGTTAATACCGATTATCCAATGTTCCGGTTAGCTGATGCGTATTTGATGTATGCGGAGGCTGTCTTAAGAGGCGGACAAGGAGGAAGTACAGCCGATGCGCTTACGTATGTAAACGCAGTTCGTCAACGCGCCTACGGAAACAACAGCGGCAATATTTCACAGGTTCAACTCACGCTTGACTTTATTCTCAATGAGCGCTCACGTGAATTGTACTGGGAAGGTCACCGCCGCACTGATCTCATTCGTTTTGGAAAATTCACCGGTGGCACCTATTTGTGGCCATGGAAGGGAAAGGTAGCTGCAGGAACTTCAACACCTGATCACCTGCAGTTATTTCCAATTCCGGCTGCCGACCTCAGTGCGAATCCGACCCTAAAGCAAAACGTTGGTTATTAATCACAACCGAAATTTTAACATCATGAATACCATGAAAATTTTAAAAATGCTTTCTCTGGGACTGGTGCTGGTAATCACGAGTTCCTGTCAATTGGATCAATGGGAAAACATAACGCTCAACCCTGGTGCTTCCATCGCCTTGTCGGCCTCCGGAACTTCGGTGGTCCTGACTAAGGAAAAAGAAGGACAGGAGGCGTTTACCCTGACTTGGCCAAAGCCAGACTTTGGATTTGAGGCTGCGCCGAATTATACCATCTACATGGATAAAACAGGTGGAAGTTTTTCTGCGCCTGTTGCTATTAATGTGCAGGGAAGTAACTCCAAAACATTCAAAACAGAGGAACTGAACAAGCACCTGTTGAACCTAAAGTTCGTACCTGGCCAATCAGGAACTCTGATTGTAAAAGTAGAAGCTCAGTTAGGCGCTAAAAAGCTGATCTCTGAAATTCAAAATATACAGGTTACTGCATACTCCGCATTCCTGGATCTCACGACTTCCTGGGGTGTGGTAGGTTCTGGATATAACAATTGGGGCCAGTTCCCGGATGCACCTTTCTACACATCGAAGACACCTAACGTTATCGTAGCGTATGTTACCCTGAAGGATGGAGAAATCAAATTCAGGGAAAACAACAAATGGGATAACAACGTGGGCGATAACGGAAAAGATGGAACCCTAGAAAAGAATGGCGATAATATTCCTGTAACCGCTGGTAACTACAAGATAACCTTCAATACTCTGAATAACACTTACACTATTGTGCCTTACTCCTGGGGAATTGTTGGTTCAGCCTACAACAACTGGGGCGAAACACCTGACTTCAACTTTGTGTATGATGATGCAAGTGATCAGTGGAGAGCCTTGGTTCAACTGAAGACAGGAGAATTTAAAATTCGCAAGAATAGTGACTGGAGTGTGAACTACGGTGATACCGGAAAAAATGGCTCCCTTGAAGCAGGTGGCGATAACATCCCAGTAACAGCAGGAAAATATCAGATTACTTACAATGAAAATGACCTCACTATTGAGATCAAATCCATACCGAATATTTGGGGCTTAGTGGGCAGTGCCTATAACAATTGGGGCGCTACGGCCGATGCTCAATTCAATCGCGACTGGAGAAATGATGGGGTATGGATTCTAAAGAATGTAACCTTACTGAATGGTGAGTTTAAATTCCGTGATGGAAATGCATGGGATTTGAATTATGGTGACTCCGGTAATAACGGCAGCTTAGAACAAAATGGTGACAATATCGCTGCTACAGAAGGTGTGTACACCATTACCCTAGATTTTAGCAATCCCAATGCACCTACTTGGCGAAGTGTTAAGTACTAATTTTTAGTTTGGTTTAGTCATAGCAAAAGGGCTGTCACAAGTGACAGCCCTTTTCTTTTAAGAAATTATTTATTTAAAACGTTACTTAGGCTGAAGTGGATTTAACTCGGCCAGGTTCGCCGTAAGCTCCGACTCCGTCAGATGATGATCGGAAAGTTTGCCTTCCAAATAATCTGAGTACGCCTGCATATCTACAAATCCATGGCCACAAAGATTGAAGAGGATAGTCTTTGCTTTTCCTTCTTTCTTAGCCAGCTCAGCCTCTCGGATTACTTGAGCAATCGCATGAGTTGCTTCTGGCGCGGGAATAATTCCCTCTGTTTTAGAAAAAGTTATCCCAGCTTTGAAGCACTCGAGTTGCTGCAAGGCTACCGCTTCAATAAGGCCATCCTTGAGCAATTGACTACAAATAACCGATGCCCCATGATAACGTAAGCCACCAGCATGAATGGATGCAGGTCGGAAGTTATGACCAAGTGTGAACATTGGCAGAAGTGGTGTGTAACCGGCTGTATCTCCAAAGTCATACATAAAAACTCCCTTGGTTAACTTCGGGCAGCTTGCGGGCTCAACGGCAATACACCGAACATCCCGCTTACCGAGTAACTTATGCTGTAAAAACGGAAAGGAAATTCCTGCAAAGTTTGATCCGCCGCCAAGTGGAGCAATAACAATATCAGGAAAGTCGCCGGCATACTCCATTTGTTTGATAGCCTCCTGACCAATAATGGTCTGGTGCATGAGAACATGATTCAAAACTGAACCTAAAGAATACTTGGTGTGCTCGTCAGCGACAGCGCGCTCCACGGCTTCCGATATAGCAATACCCAAGCTCCCTGAACTGGATGGGTCCTGCGCCAGAATCGCCCGGCCCGCATTCGTACGGTCGCTCGGGGATGCAAACACTTCTGCCCCAAAAGTGTTCATCATGATCTTACGGTACGGCTTCTGGTTGTAACTGATTTTCACCATATAGATCTCACATTCCAATCCGAACTGTGCACATGCAAAACTTAGTGCCGTACCCCACTGACCAGCACCGGTTTCAGTAGTAATACGTTTTACTCCCTGAGCTTTATTGTAATAAGCCTGTGCGACAGCGGTATTTGGTTTGTGAGAACCTGCCGGACTTACACCTTCATATTTATAATAGATTTTAGCTGGAGTGTCCAGAGCCTTTTCCAATCCATAGGCACGAACAAGTGGTGTAGGTCGCCATAATTTATATATATCCTGAACCTGTTCAGGAATCTCAATGTATTGTTCAGCTGAAACTTCCTGCTTGATCAATTCCATCGGAAAGATGGGTTCAAGATCAGCAGGGCCCACCGGTTGCTTCGTTCCAGGATGCAACGGAGGTAATGGTTTGTTTGGCATATCGGCCACAACGTTGTACCACCGAGTTGGCGTTTCCTTTTCGTCAAGGAAAATCTTTTTTGTTTTCATAGAAAAGAATTTAGGTTTTGAACCTAGAAAGAAATATTCTGGAAGAAAAGTAAACCTCAAAAAAGTATTGAAGTATTTACACAAAAAATATTCGAATTAATTGAAGCTCTAAAACCAAACAAACGATGGTTCATTAAGTATATCTACTAACACTAGTTTGTTAAGAGTAAAATAATTTGATTTTTAAGTTAGCTGTTCAAAGTCTGAATAAAATAGGCGGAGCCTAGGCAAAATAGTACAATGACCAAATCGTCACGGACAATAAAGTGGCACTCCAGAACCGAACTGTATTACGGAATTGAGAAAAATCTATTAGTAATCCAAAGACCACCAAGGCAGCAGGCACCGCCCAAACATGCGCGTCCTGTTCAAAAACATATAAAATCCCTACAAAGGCCAGTTGTAGCAATATAAGTAACGCCACGCGCCATAATCTAAAACCAGAAGCAAACATTAGTTCTTCAGACTTTCGCTCACCTTTCCTCAACCATAAACTAATCAACACCTGAATGATCACACACAATACAAACACAACAAATACCCGGTGCATGAAATTGAGCTTAATACCAAATAAGTCGCGCCAGGTCGCGATGTCCGTTAGCCAATAGTCATATAGCCATTCTATACCAATACTAAAAACCGGTGCCGCTAGAATTACTACTCCTGCCGAAATCGGATGTGTGCGCTTCCATAAAACGCCCAGAAAAAAAGCTGAGACAATCCCTGGCTTTAAGTACGAAGTATTCCTTGAAAGCGTAAGGAAAAAATTTCCATCTGAATCAGGGTTGAAACTCCACCAGGCCATTACAACAGCAATGAAACAAGCGGCCAGAACGGATAATCGACCAACAGTTAATAACTTGGACTCACTGGCATCCTTTTGAACATAGCGCTGATAAATATCAATTGCTGTAACCGTGGACAACGAATTCAGCATCGAATAAATGCTTGAAAAAATAGCTCCAATGAATCCGGCCAAAATAAGACCTAGCAGGCCGTAACCACCAGGCACCACCTGACCAAGCAGATACATAAATGCATCATCCGGCTTAACACCTTCAAGGTGATATTTGTATTTGAATAAATAAGCTGCGGCCACTCCTGCTGATATGGAAAAGAATGGAATGGTCAGCTTAAGAAATCCTGCCGCTAAGGCACCAAGCTGAGCATCTTTGTTTGACCGTGCTGCAAGCGCACGCTGAACTTCAAATTGATTCGTAGTCCAGAAAAAACTATGAAGTACCAACAAACCACTGAACACTCCCGTCCAGGGAAGATCGGGATGATCGCTGGGAAGGTAGAGTTTCATCTTGTTCATACCTCTGGATGAAGCATCCAAATCCAATAAACCACCAAGGCCACCAATCTCCGGTTGACTTAAGGTGCATACCCCAACGGTTATAACTGCAATAACCATTAGAAGTGTAATGATGTTTTCAGCTGCTACTACGGCATGCATACCACCGAAAAAGACAAGCATACAAGCAATAGCAGCAATGATCAGAATACCCTGCCCGTATCCGGGCTGAAGAGCGGTCCCGCTAAATAACAGTCCAAGTTGCCGGCTGCCGATGTACAATCCACCCACCAGCAGAATGATAATGATCGCCAGAATGATTACGGTATATAAAATACGTGCCGTTTCATTATACCTGTCACCAAGAAAGGCAGAAAGGGTAAAAATTTCTTTTTTTCTATACGCAGGAATAAAAAGGTGGCACAAAAGCAGAATAGCGGGAATGGCGAGCAACTCATAATGACTTTGTGCAAAGCCAATCGAGTAACCTATACCGAGCATACCAATAATCTGCGACAGACTGACATTGGTGCCGTAAATAGAACCTGCGACCGACCACCAGGGTAAGTTTCGATCCGCTAAAAAGTAACTGTTCGTTGAACGGCTTTTCCGTGATGCCCATACACCAGAGCCAATCAACACCAACAAAATGATGCCAAAGACAAAAAGATCAATTATGCTGAGCGAACCAAGGAGCTGGAAGTCACTCTTCATAAACCTATTGAGGTAAGCGACCCTGAAGTCTATTTAGTTTCACTTGTGGCAGGTGCGGCAAAACCATTCGCGCGAAATAATCAGCCTCTTCCATCAATGGATATCCGGAAAGGATAAAAGCACGAATACCCAAATCCATATAGCGTTGTAACTTTTGAAGAACCTGTTCAGGATTTCCAACGATGGCTCCACCGCAACCACTGCGTGCCCGACCAATACCCATCCAGAGATTGGGTTCTATATAATCATCGGCATCGCCTCGTGTTGCGCGAACCTCATCCTGACGCAATACACCAGCTGACTTGCTGTCCTGTGCGAGATTTTTCAGATTGTAGCCATCCGGATTGAAGCGACTCATAATATGTCGGGCATACGCCCGGGCTTCGGCTTCAGTCTCACGAACAATAATATGAATACGCAAACCAAAGTCAATGGAACGACCATACGTGCCTGCCAAAGCAGACATTTCAGAAATAGTAGCGGCAATGGCCTCCTCGGGCTCAGGCCACATCAGAAAAACATCACAGTGCTTGGCTGCAACTTCTTTTGATCCAGGAGAAATACCCCCAAAGTATAGCAACGGCCCGCCATTGATTTGA
>Ga0315901_10001911_pt1 | contig 29516 bp, 24 predicted proteins | sample LakEriMetagenome_10_FD_203761 | JGI IMG/M metagenome (GOLD analysis project Ga0315901, IMG submission 203761) | Freshwater fungal communities from buoy surface, Lake Erie, Ohio, United States - Buoy 2 MA116 | ecosystem: Environmental > Aquatic > Freshwater > Lake | place: USA: Lake Erie, Ohio...
TACTGAGAGCCAGCTAGCCGCCGCCTTCCCGCTGCTTGATGTGCAGAGCTCACCCGTTGGCGCGGGGCCCTACGAGTTTGTTGAGCGCGTGCCCGGGAGCTATCTGCAGCTTTCCGCCTTCAAGGAATTTGCCCTCGGTCAGCCACCAATGTCCGGTATGAACTTGACCGTCTTCTCCTCAGCATCCGCTGTCGTGAATGCTTTTCAAGGCGGCTCAATTGATTGGGCCCCTGACCTTCGAGCCGCGGATGTTGCTGGGCTGAGTGTGAACGGCGACGCCACGCTGCTCCACGTCGCATCGCTTCGCGGGTACAACTACCTTGCCTTCAATACGCGCGAAGGTCGACTCTTCGCCAGCACCGTCACTCGCCGCGCTCTCGCCTCCTGTGTTGACTTGCCGGCGGTCATCACTGGCGCTACCGACGAAACCGGTATCAAGATTTCAAGCACTGTGGCCCCTACCTCGTGGGCGGCGGAGAACCCTGCCGCTGCAGAAGCCACGCGCGACGTTGCTGGCGCACGGGCCGCGCTTATCGCTGATGGATGGGAGGCAGGCGAGGATGGCGTCTTCACTCGCGCTGGCACGCGGCTAGAAGCGGACATTATCGTTCGCGAGGGCCAAGTTACGCGTACGCGTGCCGCCCAGCTAATCGTTGATCAGGTTGCGGAGTGCGGGATTGCCCTCACGGTCGCAGAGCTGCCATTCACTACCGATATCGCACCACGACTGCGCTACCCGAATGACTTTGATCTTTATCTTGGCGCGTGGCAGTGGAGCCTGGATCCCGATGACTCAGACATTTTCTCTTCAAGTGCCTGCCCAACGGAAGAGGCACCAGCGGGGAAGAACTTCGTCTGCTGGTCGAGCTCAGAAGTCGATCAGTTGCTTGCCCAAGGAGTCTCGGCCGGAAGCATAAACTCTCGCATTGGCATCTACGCCACGATTCAGTCGCTGCGACGCAGCGAACGGCCGTACCTGCTGCTGTGGGGTGAGCCCTCGTACGTCTTGCTGCGGAACCGCTTCACCTGGGCGACGCGAGAGGCCGATGTACAGAGCCCGCTCTACGCGTGGTCAATCCACACGTGGGATCTGCAAAAGTAGGGGCTGATGCGACGCAGAGTGCTCGCCCTCGCGCAAATCGCCCCAGTACTTGGTGACCTCGCGCAGAACCTTGCTCTCCACGAAGTGAAGATCGATGAAAGTAAGGCGGCGGGGGCCGACCTCGTGATCTTCCCCGAACTCGGCCTGACCGGATACCAGCTGCAAGATCTTGCCCCAGAAGTTGCGATGCGCCGAACTGATCCGCGCCTCCAGGCGCTGGCAAAACCCACGAGCGGTGGTCCCTCTGCTGTCGTCTCATTTGTTGAATCAACCGATGACCATCGACTCTTTGCCGCGGCCGCCCTGCTCGAGGCAGGTGAGGTGCGCCATGTGGCACGCAAGTGCTACCTGCCAACGTACGGACTCTTTGATGAGCGACGCTTCCTTGCGGCAGGTGATGCGATTCGTGCAACCCGAGCGGCCCTTGGGGGCTCAGCGGCGGGTGATGTCGGCATCGGCATCGGCGTATGTGAGGACTTCTGGCACCCAACGCTCCCCGCAATCCTTGCGCAAGATGGAGCCGAGCTCCTCATCAACGTTGCGGCGGGGCCAGCGCGCGGTGCAAGCGTGGACGCCGATCAGGGGCTTGGCTCTGCAGCTTCTTGGGGCACCCTGCTTCGTGCGACCGCGGCGCTGACCACCTCTTACGTTGCCTTCACAAATCGAGTCGGCGTTGACGAGTCGCTGATCTTCTGGGGCGGTTCGCGCGTGATTGGGCCCGACGGCGTTGTGATCGCAGAGGCGCCACTCTTCGAAGAGGCGCTCCTCTTGGCAGAGATCGACCTCGATGAGGTGGCACGCGCGCGCAGCGCACTCCCACTTCTTCGTGACGAGCGCCTGGAGCTAACGCGCCGCGAATTCGATCGCATCATCGCCACGCGCGCTGGCCTCGAAGAGGCATAGGCAGCCTGCATGAGTGGTGAGGCCGGTAGGGTATCGCACGAGGAACTCGCGATTGATCCCGAGATGGTCGCGGCAATGTGCCGCTCCTTCATCACCTCGCATGTAGCGAGCACCGGCGCCGAGCGTGTGGTGCTCGGCCTCTCCGGCGGCATTGATTCCGCACTCGTTGCCTACCTGACCGCGGCAGCGATCGGCGCAAATCGCCTTGTGGCGGTGCTGATGCCAACCGCTGCCTCTTCAGCCAGCTCGAAGGCTGATGCGGAGGCGATCGTGAGCGATCTCGGCTGCCAGAGCGAACTCATCTCGATCGAGGCGCCGCTTGCTGCGCTCATCGGGAATCTCCCCGCAGGTGAGAGCGTCACCCCACTGCGTCAAGGGAACATGGCGGCACGTCTCCGCATGACCACGCTGTATGACCGCTCAGCCCTTCATCGTGGAGTTGTGATCGGTACGGGGAATAAGAGTGAGATCCTCATCGGCTACTCCACGATCTATGGCGATGCTGCCTCTGCATTCAATCCGATCGGCGATCTATACAAGACGCAGGTGCGCGAGCTCTCGCGCCACCTCGGCGTGCCGACGCAGATCATTGAGAAGGCACCGAGCGCCGACCTCTGGCCCGGCCAGACCGACGAAGGCGAGGGCGGCTTCGACTACCCAACACTTGATCGCGTGCTCTACCGCATCGTTGATCGTCGCCTCCCAGTTGAGGATGTGATTGCGGAGGGCTTTGACCGCAACTTCGTCGTGCGCGTGAGCGAGATGATTCGCCGATCGGAGTTCAAGCGTCAGATGCCGCCAATTGCCAAGGTGGGAGGGCGGAGCAGCGGGAGCGACTACCTCTATCCTCGGCGGCGCCCGAAACTTGACTGAAGAACTGCGCGGCGGTGGCGCAACGCCCGGGGCGCTGCATATCGTCTCTACTCCAATCGGCAATCTCGCCGATCTCACGCCGCGCGCAACGGCAGTGCTGCGCGAGGTTGGACTGATCGTTGCTGAAGACACGCGCGTCTCTCGCCCGATGCTTACCAGCATCGGCGTGCAGACAGAGGTGACGGCCCTTCCAGGCTTTGATGAGGCCGACCGAGTAGCGCCCGTCATTACTCGACTACAGGCAGGTACCGCGGTCGCGCTCATCAGTGACGCTGGTACTCCGCTGATCAGTGATCCAGGGGGAGCGCTGGTTGCCGCCGCAGTCGCTGCAGGCATCCGCGTTATTCCAATCCCAGGTGCATCCGCACTTCTCGCGGCAGTTGTTGCAGCCAGCGTCACAGGCCCGCGCTGGTCATTCGAGGGATTCCTTCCGCGGAGCGGTGCAGATCGCACGAAGGTGCTTGGCGCAATCGCCGCGGATGAGCGAGGCACCGTGATCTACGAGGCGGGGCCGCGCGTTGCTGCGACCCTCGGCGACCTGGCTCGCGTGTGCGGAAAGGACCGAACTGGTGCCGTCTGCCGCGAGCTCACCAAGCTCCATGAAGAGATTCGCCGTGGCACCCTTGGCGAACTCGCAGCAGCGGTGAGCGCAGGGCAGGTTGATGCACGTGGTGAGTTCGTCATCGTTGTTGGCGCGCAGGAGGGAGAGATCACGCCGAGCTCGGATGATCCCGACGGCCCCTATGCCGCAGCGCTTGAACTCGTTGAGCGCGCGGTGACGTTGGGTGAGTCGCGGAGCGCGGCGATTCGGCGCGTCGCCACGCTCTGGGGGCTTGAGCGTCGACGCCTCTGGAACCTCGCCCACGACGACGCGGCGCCAGAGAGCGTCGACGACGAGCGCTAGGCGCGAACGGGCGCGATCTCCTCGCCGTACTCGGCCTCACCAAGATCCGTCGGCTCCGACCCTTGTGCCACCGGATCACCAGACTGTGGCTTTGGCCCGAGGAACTCCAGGCGATTGACGATCACCTCAGTCATCCAGCGGCGTGACCCTTCGCTCTCCCACTCGTGGGTCTTCAGGCGACCATCGATGCTCACGAGCGAGCCCGCTTGCAGATGGGCAGCAGCAATCTCGGCGAGCTTCTCCCAGAAGACGAGCCGATGAAATTCCGTTCGCTCCTCGCCGCCGCGGAAGTCGTGGGTTGCGACACTCCCGACGGCGACCTTCGAGCCTGAGGGGAGCGATTTCAACTCGACGGGCTTGGTGATCCTGCCGGCGAGCATGACCTTGTTCATTGCGCCTCCTGATGCGGCAGCGGCCCGGGCCACGCGACCCGCAGGAGCCGAACGCCTGCTCTGCCACCCTCCCACCGTGCGGATACTGCGGGTGTATCGCGCTCCGGCCGCGCTCTTCTGCGACAATCGCCCACGATGCGGTACTACCTAACAACGGCCATCGCGTATGCCAACAACAAGCCTGGCCTGCACACGCTCTATGAGGTGATTGGTGCAGACGCCATCGCTCGCTGGCGCCGCATGTGCGGCGATGAGGTTCGCTTCCTCACGGGTACGGACGAGTACTCGGTGAACATCGCCGCCCGCGCCGCAGAGGAGGGGATGAGCCCAAAGGCGTTCGTCGACGCCAAGGTCGCCCTCTTTCAGGCGAGCGAGGCGAAGCTGCTGATTAGTCCCGACCGGTTCATTCGCACCACCGACGCGGACCACACCCTCGCCGCACAGGAGATGGTGCGACGATCCTTTGCCGCCGGCGACATCTACGTTGGCAGCTACGAGGGCTGGTACTGCCCCAATGAAGGGTTCCGCAACGCCGACGATGTGGTGAAGGAGGGCGACAAGACCGTCTGCCCGAACCATCCAGGGATCCCGCTGCAGTGGCTCACCGAGCGCAACTGGTTCTTTAAGCTCAGCGCCTACCAAGAGCGCCTCGAGGCCTGGCTGACGCAGGATCCATCGCCCGTGCAGCCCGAATACCGTCGCAACGAGATGCTCGGATTCGTTCGGCAAGGCCTGGAAGATTTCTCCATCAGCCGTGAAGGGGCAACGTGGGGGATCCCATTCCCAATTCGCGAAGATGGCAGTAGTGCACTGACTGCAACCGGAGAGGGTGACCCGAAGGCGGGGACCATCTACGTCTGGTACGACGCGTTGATCAACTACCTCACCGGCGCAGGCTTCCCGGCAGATGCTGCTGGTGCTCCGTGGTGGCCGGCCGACCTGCACATCATCGGCAAGGACATCAATCGATTCCATTCCGTCTTCTGGCCAGCAATGCTCTGGAGCGCTGGGCTTGAAGCACCGAAAAAGATCTGGGTGCACGGATGGCTCCTCTCCAGCGGCGAGCGCATGAGCAAGAGTCGCGGCAATTTCCTTGACCCAGACGATGCAGTTGCCGCCCTTGGTGCCGACGGGGCACGCTTTGTTGCACTGCGCGAGGTCCCGTTTGATCGCGACGGTGATGTGAGCTGGGACTCCATCATTCGCCGGTACAACTCGGAACTTGCCAATGACTTCGGAAATCTGGTGAACCGCGCCTCAACACTTGCGAGCCGCGCCTTCGCCGACGCACCACTCCCTCGACCTGCCGCTGCTTCGCCCCTCGGCGCCGCCTGGGAAGAGACGCGACGTGAGGCAGTCGAAGCGCTCGAGCGCAACGCACTCCATGAGTGGCTCGGCGCGCTCTGGGGCTTTGTCGGCATGGCAAACAAGTTCGTTGATACTGAAAAGCCGTGGGAGCTCGCGAAGGCAGCAAAGCTTGGTGATTCCGCCGCTGAGGAGAAGCTCCGCGGTGTGCTCGGTGATCTTCTCGAGTCGTGCCGACTGATCTCGCTCTACGCAGCACCGGCGATGCCAGCGATCTCCGCAAAGATCTGGACGCTGCTCGGTCGCACCTGGCCGTACGATGCAAGCGGTCACAACGGGCCGCCGCTCGACGAGATTGGCGCATGGGGAGCACTCGCTGCCGCGGGTCCACTCGGCGCGCCAGAGCCACTCTTCCCACGACTAGAGGCTGATGCACTCGATGCCGCTGCTGACTGACGCGCACGGGCACCTACAGGCCGATCGTTTCAATGACGACTACCAGCAGGTCGCACAGCGCGCACGCGATGCGGGAATGGTCCGACTCCTGATTCCGTCGTACGGCATCGAGAGCTCTGAAGGAGCATTCCGCATCGCACCAGATCTACCGTGGGCCGATCTTGCGATCGGTATTCATCCGTACACCGCCGTGAGCGATGCACCGGGGCGAGCTGCGCTGCTGCAGCGGGCAACCGACCCTCGCGTTGCCGCGATCGGCGAGACGGGGATCGACACGAAGCGCGACTTCGCGCCGCTTGCCGCGCAGGTCGAAAACCTGGAGGCGCACATTGAGGTTGCTGCGGCACTCGGTAAGCCGCTGATCTTGCACTGCCGTTCACTCGGCGATGGTGATGAGGCGCAACGACAGCTGTTGGCGACGATCAAGGGCTCGGCGATCGGTGCCCCGGGTGGTGCGAAGGCCTTCGGTGGTCGAGTCCCATTCATCCTGCATAGCGCTTCTGGGAGCGCCGCCTATGTCGAAGAGGCACTCGCACTCGGTGGAGCGGTCTCCATCTCAGGGCTAGCCTTTCGTCCCGAGGAGTCGGCGACGGGGGAGTGGGTCACGCTGATCCCGCGCGAACGACTGCTGACCGAGACCGACGCACCGTGGCTGACGATGCCGGGGGCACCCGATCCGCGCCGTAACGAGCCAGCAAACGTGGGGCTGACGTTGGCGTGGATAGCGGAGCGCCGCGGGGAGCCCGTTGAGCCGCTCGCTCGGGCCATTGCGGAGAACTACGACCGCATCTTCCCCCGCGCGAACAACCTCCCGCCGCGCTTGGAGTTGGCACTCTAAGCCTGAGAGTGCTAACATCGGGACAAGTGCCTCGTACGCGTAGGCACAAAGGTGCAGGGGCGGCGAACCCGCCCATAAGGAGGTTTTACCGATGGCCAAGAAGGCAGCTCTACGACCCCTCGGCGACCGTGTGGTCGTCAAGCCAGTCCCGCGCGATGAGAAGACCGCCAGCGGCATCATCCTGCCCGACACGGCGCAGGAGAAGCCACAGGAGGGCGAAGTCGTCGCTGTTGGACCGGGCCGCATCCTCGATGACGGGAAGCGCGAGGCGATTGACGTGAAGGTGGGCGACCGCGTCCTGCACGCAAAGTACGCCGGCACCGAGTTCAAGATCGATGGCGATGAGTTCCTCATCGTAGGCGCCAAGGACATCTTGGCCGTCGTCGACTGACCAAGGACCTACCGAAGCAATCCAACCCAAGTAGAGAAGGAGAGACCCAATGGCAAAGCAGGTGGTATTCGACGAGGCGGCACGACGAGCGCTGAAGCGCGGCATCGACAAGCTCGCCGACACGGTCAAGGTTACGATCGGCCCGAAGGGTCGCAATGTGGTGCTCGACAAGAAGTTCGGCGCTCCAACCATCACCAACGATGGTGTGACCATTGCACGCGACATTGAGCTTGAAGATCACTTCGAGAACATGGGCGCGCAGCTCCTGAAGGAAGTCGCAACGAAGACGGACGATGTTGCCGGTGACGGCACCACGACCGCCGTTGTGCTCGGCCAGGCGCTCGTGACCGAGGGTCTCCGCAACGTTGCCGCTGGTGCAAACCCAATGGTGATCAAGCGCGGACTCGACAAGGCGGTTGCCGCCGTTGTCGCCGAAATCAAGGCGCAGTCTCGCAAGGTTGATACCCGCGAGCAGATCGCTGCCGTGGCATCAATCTCGGCCGCTGACCCAAGCGTTGGCGAGTTGATCGCCGAGGTGATGGAGAAGGTCGGCAAGGACGGCGTGATCACGGTGGAAGAGGGGCAGTCACTCGGACTAGACAAGGAGTACACCGAGGGGATGCAGTTCGACCGTGGCTACATTTCGGCCTACTTCGTGACGAACTCGGATCGTATGGAGGCACAGCTCGACAACCCAGCGATCCTCATTACCGACAAGAAAATTTCGGCGGTTGCCGATGCACTCCCAGCGCTCGAGAAGGCGGTCGGCACCGGTCGACCACTTCTGATCATCGCTGAGGATGTGGACGGCGAGGCACTCGCCACGCTCGTGGTGAACAAGATTCGCGGCACCGTACAGGTGCTTGCGGTGAAGGCCCCAGGCTTCGGCGACCGACGCAAGGAGATGCTCCGCGACATCGCGGTGCTGACTGGCGGAACGGTGATCTCGGAAGAGGTTGGCCGCAAGCTCGACAGCGTCACGGCCGAGGACCTCGGTACCGCACGACGCGTCGTCTCCACCAAGGACAACACGACCATCGTCGATGGTGCGGGGAAGCCAGCCGAGATCAAGGCGCGCATGGCGCAGATCAAGGCGCAGGTTGAGGAGACCACGTCGGACTACGACAAGGAGAAGCTCCAGGAGCGCCTCGCCAAGCTTTCGGGCGGCGTCGCGGTGATCAAGGTTGGCGCTGCCACCGAGGTTGAGCTCAAGGAGAAGAAGCACCGCATCGAGGATGCACTCTCAACGACCCGCGCGGCCGTAGAAGAGGGGATCGTCGCTGGCGGTGGCACCACGCTGCTCCAGTCGCGTGGCGCACTCGATAAGATCAAGCTTGAGGGCGACGAGCAGGTCGGGGTGGACATTGTCCGCCGCGCCCTCGAGGCTCCAGCCCGTCAGATCGCAGAGAACGCCGGCGCCCGTGGCGACGTCGTGATCGAGGCAATCCTGAAGGCGAAGAAGGGAACCGGCTTCGACGCGTCGACCGACACGATGGTCGACATGTTTGAGAAGGGGATCGTTGACGCCGCAAAGGTGACGCGCTCTGCCCTGCAGAACGCCGCCTCCGTTGCAGCAATGGTCCTGACGACCGAGGCGGTTGTCAGCGATATCCCTGAGAAGAAGGAAGCAGCGGCGCCTGGCGGTCACAGCCACGGCGGCGAGATGGACTTCTAGGACCCACTTCGTACCTATTGAAGAGGACTCTCGGCGGGGCCGAGGGTCCTCTTCGTTTTTCGTGGACGGATGGTGGTGGGCGGTAGAATAAGCGGGTGAACCTCCCCCTCGATCCCACGGGTGAACCTTCGCCGGCGGAGCGTTCCGTCCCTTCCCGTGTCCCACTGACGGGGGCCGCACTCAGCAGCGTCGAGGAGCGCATCCTCGCGCCGCTCAACGAGGCACAACGCCGTGCGGTGACCACCACTGCCGGCCCACTCCTGGTGCTCGCTGGAGCCGGATCAGGGAAGACGCGGGTAATCACGCACCGCATCGCTTGGCTCATTCAACATGAGGGCGTCGCCCCGTGGAAGATCCTTGCCGTGACCTTCACCAACAAGGCCGCCGCTGAGATGCGCGACCGCCTGCACGAGATGATTGGCGAGTCGGCACGCGACGTGGCAATGGGCACCTTCCACAGCCTCTGCGCGCGAATGCTGCGTCGCGATGGCGAAGCGATCGGACTGCCCAAGGGTTTCACGATCTATGACGCTGATGATCAGGCGCGGGTGATCAAGGGGTTCCTGAAAGAGGACGACCTTCCAGCGACCGGGGAGACGAAACCGAGCCTGATCCTAGGCGCTATTAATCGGGCCAAGAATGATGGTTTGACCGCCGACCAGATGGAGGATCGCGCGATCACCCATCACGAGCGCCTCGTTGCTCGGTTTGCCCGTCGCTATGCGGCGGAACTGAAGCGCCTCGATGCACTCGACTTTGATGACCTGCTCCTTGAGGGGCTGCGCCTACTGCAGGAGGCGCCCGCGGTTGCCGACCGCTACCGAGCGAAGTGGGAGTACCTCCACGTCGATGAGTACCAGGACACGAACCGCATCCAGTACTCCTGGGTGCGGGAGCTCGCCGCCAAGCACGGCAATCTCTGCGTGGTGGGTGACGATGACCAGTCCATCTATAGCTGGCGCGGTGCAGACATTCGCAACATTCTCGACTTTGAGCGCGACTGGCCAACCGCAGAGGTGGTGCCGCTTGAGCAGAACTATCGATCAACGCAGACTATTCTTGACGCTGCGCACGGCGTCGTCTCCAACAATCAGGGCCGCAAGAAGAAGAAGCTCTGGACTGAACTTGAGGGTGGTGACCAGATCACCGTCTACGGAGCGTTTGACCCTGAAGATGAGGCTGGGTGGATCGTGCGCCGCATTGAAGAGGCTTCCGCTGCCGTAACCGGTCGTCGCGCGGATTCGCCAGCGCCCGTTAGCCTAAACGAGATTGCCATCCTCTATCGCACCAACGCACAGTCGCGCGCAATTGAAGAGGCACTGTTGCGCTCGAGCGTTCCGTACCAGTTGATTGGCGGCACACGCTTCTACCAGCGCCGTGAGGTGAAAGATGCGCTGGCCTGGCTCCGCGTGCTGCGCAGCGACACTGATCGTATTTCGTATGAGCGCATCCTCAACGTGCCGCCACGCGGTATCGGTGACAAGACGATCGAGTTATTGCGTGCCGCCGCCGCGCCGAGCGTGAGCGCGCCAGACGGCACCCCATATGGCCATGTCATCGCTGCAGCTGGTCGTGGCGAAGTAGCGGGCGTGAACACGCGCGCACGGAACTCCCTTGCTGGCATTGCTGACGTGATCAGCCGGCTGCGTGATCGCATCGCGGCCGTGACACTTCCTGAACTCCTTGACGGGGTGTATTCCGAGTCTGGCCTGCGCGCACATCTCGCCTCAGAGGGAGTGGAGGGCGAAGAGCGCTGGGCAAACCTTCTTGAGCTCCGCGGTATCTCTGGGCGATTCATGGAGCTCGCCCCGCTCGATGCACTGGACCGTTTCGTCGAAGACACCGCGCTGGTTGCGGATCAGGATGCGTTTGATGGCGACGCAGAGCGCGTCACACTGATCACCCTGCATGCGGCGAAGGGACTGGAGTGGCCGACGGTCTTTATCTCCGGGCTGACCGAAGGGCTCTTCCCCCACAGCCGGGCGCTGATGGACCAGGAGCAGATGGAAGAGGAGCGTCGCCTCTGCTATGTCGGCATCACCCGTGCAAAGCGCCGCCTGAGTCTTTCGTACGCCCTCCGCCGTGGCTGGGGTGATGGCGATGGCGCGCCGTCGCGCTTCCTTGCGGAGATTCCAGAGGAGCTACTAGACGTGGCAAACGACGACGACCCGCGTGCCGATGGTGAGACGCGATTTGGCCGTGGCTTCCGCTCTGCGCGTGCGGGATTTGCTGGGGGCGAGTCGTGGCGCGAGGGGAGTGGCACGCCAGGGGCACCGAGCGGCACCTTCCGTCCTGGGCGCGACCTTGAGGCGAGGCGGCGCGCCTACAGCGCAGGTGCACGCTCTGGCTCCCTCCGCGTGCCCGACACCGATGGGATCGACGAGGCACCCGACGAAGACGAGTTCATTGGCGAGGCGCCAGAGCTCATGCAGCCGGTCGGTCGGATTCCCCCGTGGGCGGCGACGGGGCGCGGAGCGGCAAGTGCGCCGCCACAGGCGGCGGGCACGCCCGTACTCCCACCACTTCGACCGCGGGTCTCTGCGCCAGCGCGCGTTCGCATTCCAGGTGAGCGCTACTTCCGAGATGGCGATCGCGTGCTGCACGCGACATTCGGCGAAGGGATCGTGGTCACCTCCAAGCTCACGCGCCACGATGAGGAGGTCACCATCGCCTTCGCCGGGTCGGGCGTGAAGACGCTCGCGGCAAGCATCGCCAATCTGGAGGTTCAGGGATGAGCGGCAAGGCTCTCGCACCAGAGGCGCGCTATCGCGAACTTGTGACGGCCATCAACGAGGCGGATCGCCGCTACTACGTTGACGATGCCCCAACGCTCACCGACGCCGAATACGACGCGCTTCGTGTTGAGCTCAACGCCCTTGAAGCGGCACACCCAGAACTCGTTACGCCAGACTCGCCATCCCAGCGTGTTGGGCCGAGCGTAGATGATCGCGTGGAGCCTGCCGTCAAACTAACCGAGGTGCGACACGAGCGCCCCATGTTGAGCCTCTCGAACGCCTTCTCGCCCGAAGAGGTCGCCGACTTCGCTGCCAGCGCGGCGAAGGGACTCGGCGGCCGCGAGCCCGAACTCGTTGCTGAGCTGAAGATCGATGGTCTTGCGATCAGCCTGATGTATGAGCGGGGCCAACTAGTTCGTGCGGCAACGCGGGGAGACGGCACGACTGGTGAAGATGTCACGTCGAACGTGCGCACGATTCGAGCCATTCCCGCAACGCTGAAGCAGCCTGCAACCTGTGAGGTGCGCGGCGAGATCTACATGCCAAAGTCATCATTCGCTGCACTCAACGCGGAGCGTGCCGCTGCAGATCTTCCGCTCTACGCAAATCCGCGCAACTCAGCTGCTGGATCACTCCGGCAAAAAGATGCCGCGATCACCGCGCAGCGCAACCTCTCGTTCTTCGCCTACCAACTCTTTGAGGAACCAGCGCCGGCGACGCAGAGCGCTGCGCTCCGTCGCCTGCATGATCTGGGGCTCCCAACGGAGCAGAACGCACGTGCAGGTCTTACTGGAACGAGCGCCGCCTCGTTCCTCGCTGAGTGGGCCGAGAAGCGCCGCACCCTGGAGTACGAGACTGATGGCGCGGTACTGAAGGTCGATGCGGTCGCTGACCAGGAGCAGCTCGGCTATATCGCACGCTCACCAAAATGGGCGATCGCCTACAAGTTCCCTCCAGAGCAGGTGACGACGAAACTCCTCGGCATTAGTGTGGAGGTGGGGCGCACCGGCTACCTCACACCAGTGGCAGAGATGGAGCCAGTCCTTGTGGCGGGTTCAACGGTGCGGCGCGCGACGCTGCACAACATCGATGAGATTCGTCGCAAGGATGTGCGCGTAGGAGACATCGTCGTGCTGCAGAAGGCAGGCGATGTAATTCCTGAAGTGGTGCGTGGCCTCGCGGAGCGCCGCACCGCGCCACTCCCGGAGTTCGCCATGCCAACGACCTGTCCATCCTGTGGTACGGCGGTCGTACGCGATGAGGTGCGCCATCGCTGCCCAAATCGCGCCTGCCCGGCGCAGAACTTTGAAACGTTGCGGTACGCCGTTGGCCGTGGCGCGCTCGACCTTGAGGGTGTCGGCGAGAAGTTGCTCGCGCAGCTCGTAGAGCGTGGGGTGGTTCGCCGCCTCGGTGATCTCTATCGCCTGACCGCCGAGCAGCTCGATGGGCTCGATCGCATGGGGAGCCTGAGTGACACGTCACGCCGCGAGGGTCCGAACCGCATCAGCAACGTGCTCGGGATGATCGAGGCGCGCCGAAGTCGTGAGCTGTGGCGCGTACTCGTTGCTCTTGGCATTCGCCATGTTGGCGAGGCGACGGCGAAGGATTTGGCGGCAGAGCTACAGCGGCGTGTGCCGCCAACAAGCGGACCTGCCTGGGGGCGCGCTGTACTCGCCGCATTGCGATCCCTCTCTGCAGAGGAGCTCACGGCGATCTCAGGGGTTGGAGCGGTGGTGGCGGAGAGCATCGTCTCCGCGTTCGCTACGGGCCTGGCGGGCGAATCTCTTGAAGACCTGTTTGACGCCGGGCTCATCGCCGTTCCCGCTGCCGTCACGCCAAGCGTGGCGGGCGGCCCGCTCGCAGGGCAGGTGGTGGTCGTGACGGGAACCCTCACGGCAACGGGCTGGAGTCGACGCGAGGCGCAGGATCGCATCGCTGCGGCGGGGGGTACGGTAGCCGACGCCGTGACCGCAAAGACGACGCTGCTCGTGGCGGGGGAGAAGGCGGGCTCCAAGCGCGCCGCCGCTGAGAAGCTGGGCATCACGATCGTGGACGAGGCGGGCTTCGTCGCGCTCCTGGGGGTTGAGCCTTCGGGCGGGTAGGATTCCCGCATGAGTGACCTGACCCGCGCCGAAGTAGAACGCGTCGCAGCACTTGCCCGCCTCGGCCTCACGAGCGACGAGTTAGGGAAGCTCCAGGGCGACCTGAACCTGATCCTTGAGCAGTGGGCCCACCTTGCCGACGTGGACACCTCAAGCGTGCCACCGAGCGCACAGACGATCGTCCAGGCGATGCCGCTGCGTGAGGACGCCGCTGAGCCGCCCCTCGCAGTTGACGATGCCCTACAGAACGCACCGGCTCGGAGCGGCGACTTTGTGCGCGTGCAGGCGATCCTCTCTGAGGAGGCTGACGGATGAGCGGGGAGAGCCTCCGCCGCGCAACCGCGGCAGAGCTGCGCGCGGCGTTCCAGTCGGGCGCCGCAACCTCACGTGCCGTCACCGACGAACTCTTTGCTGCTATCGAGCGAGAGGATGGCGTCCTTGGCGCGTGGCTCCACCTCCGGCAAGAAGATGCGCGCGCTGAGGCCGATCGCGCCGATGCACGCTACGCGACCGCACGTGCCGCCGGCACCACAGCACTCAACGAACTCCCGCCACTCCTCGGCGTACCCGTTGCGCTGAAAGATCTCGTCAATCTCTCGGGCACCCCCACCACTGCAGGCTCACGCATCCTCGAGGGGTACATCAGCCCCTACGACGCAACGATCACCGCACGGTTGAAAGACGCTGGCGCCGTCATTCTCGGCAAGACCAACATGGACGAGTTCGCCATGGGTTCATCAACAGAGTTCTCGGCATACAAAAAGACGGTGAACCCGTGGGGCATTGATCGAGTGCCGGGCGGGTCGTCGGGCGGCTCTTCGGCCGCGGTTGCCGCCTTCCACGCCCCGCTCTCGATCGGCACCGACACGGGCGGTTCTATTCGTCAACCTGCGAGCCTCACCGGCATCGTCGGCATTAAGCCAACGTACGGGCGAGTATCCCGGTACGGCATCGTTGCCTTTGCCTCGTCACTCGATCAGGTCGGGCCGTTCGCTCGTACGGCGCAAGATGCAGCGCTCCTTCTACACGCAATCGCTGGCGCAGATCCGCACGATGCGACGAGCTCGCGTAGTCCGCTTGATGCGGCGTTGCTGAAACTTCCGAGCGGTGATGCTGCGGCATCAGCACTTCGCGGCAAGCGATTCGCCCTGCCGAAGGAGTACTTCGTTGCTGGTATGGAGGCTGGTGTTGAACGCGCTGTGCGCGATGCGGTAGCTGCACTTGAGGCTGCCGGTGGAATCGTTGAAGAGGTGAGCCTCCCAACGACGGAGTATGCGCTCGCGACCTACTACATCGTTGCGCCTGCCGAAGCGTCGGCAAACCTTGCGCGCTACGACGGGATCCGTTACGGCACATCAAAGCATGGTGGTGGAGATCTGCTCAACGGGTACCTCGAGACGCGCGGTCGCGGGTTCGGCCCAGAGGTGCGCCGTCGCATCATGCTCGGCACCTACGCACTCTCCGCCGGCTACTACGACGCCTATTACGTAAAGGCGCAGAAGGTGCGCACGCTGATCGCGCGCGACTTTGATCGAATCTGGACGGCTGGCTTTGACGCGATTGTGGCGCCAACGAGCCCGCAGGTTGCATGGAAGTTCGGCGCAAAGATGAGCGATCCGGTCTCCATGTATCTCGCCGATGCCTGCACCCTGCCAGCGAACATGGCGGGCCTTCCAGGGGTGAGTATTCCGTGCGGCCTCTCTGAGAACCTTCCTGTCGGACTGCAGCTGATCGGCAAGCCATGGTCAGAGGCCGAACTCCTCAGCATCTCGGCTGGCTACGAGGCACTCACCGCAACGGCAGCATGGCGAACAGTGGCGCCGCATGATCTCGCGAAGCTCGGTGGAGGTGCAGCGTGAGCGACTTCGCAAAGCGCGCACTCGCGGATCGTGTGCACGCGGTGCCGCCCTCTGGCATTCGACGCTTCTTCGACATCGCCGCAACCATGAGCGACGTGATCAGCCTCGGGGTGGGGGAGCCCGACTTCGACACGCCGGCACACATCGTGGAGGCGGCAGTAGCGAGCCTGCGCGCTGGGCGCACCCACTACACCTCCAACTATGGAACCATTGAGTTGCGCCGTGCCATCGCCGCGAAGATCCAGGAGCGCTCAGGCGTCTCCTACGAACCCGAGAGCGAGATCATCGTGACGATCGGCGCCTCTGAGGCGGTCGACCTTGCCGTGCGCGGCGTCATCGGTGCGGGTGACCGCATCGTGCTGCCCGAGCCCTCCTACGTTGCCTACCTCCCTGCGGTCGTCTTTGCGGGCGGCACCGCTGTTCCTGTGCCGACAAGCGCAAGCGATAACTGGCGCCTTCATGCCGAAGCGGTTGATTCGGCGGCGGCTGGCGCGAAGGCGCTCTTCCTGGGCTACCCAGCAAATCCAACGGGGGCCACCCTCGACGAACCGACCCGCGAGGCGCTCGCCAAGATCGCCGTGGCTCGGGACCTGGTGGTGATTAGCGACGAGATCTATGACCGACTCGTATACGAAGGACCGGCGCACCGCGCCATGTCGGCCTATCCAGGGATGCGTGAGCGCACCATCTTGATCGGGGGGTTCTCAAAGTCGTACGCCATGACCGGATGGCGCGTCGGTTTCCTCTGTGCACCAAAGGAGATCGTCGCGGGGCTCGTCAAGATTCACCAGTACGCGATCATGAGCGCCCCAACGATTGCGCAGGATGCAGCGCTTGAAGCACTGACGAACGGCGAACCTGCCCTCGAAGAGATGCGCGCCGCCTACGCGCGACGTCGAACCATCGTTCTGGAGGGCCTCGCCGCACTCAATCTGCCGACTGGTGCGCCGCAGGGCGCCTTCTACGCATTTCCCGACATTCGCTCAACCGGCCTCACCGATGAGGTTTTCGCCGAGCGCCTCCTCACGGAAGAGCGCGTTGCCGTGATTCCGGGCTCCTCATTTGGCGCCAGTGGCGTTGGGCATGTGCGCATCTGCTACGCCACGTCAGAAGAGAACCTACGCGAAGCGCTCGTGCGCATCGGCCGATTCGTCGCCAAGGCACGCGGGGTAGCAGCATGACCTGGCATGCAGTGATCGGCATCGAGGTGCACGTGCAGCTCCGCACGGTGACGAAGATGTTCTGCCCCTGCGCAATTCCCGCCGAGGGCGATCTGCCGAACAGCAAGACCTGCCCAACCTGCCTCGGCCTCCCCGGCGCACTTCCAGTGCCGAACAAGGCTGCCATTGAGAAGGTGCTCGCCGTTGGTGCCGCGATCGGCGCCGCTGCGCCAGCGACCACGATCTGGGATCGCAAGAACTACTTCTATCCAGACCTCCCGAAGGGATACCAGATCAGTCAGCTCGACTTCCCGCTCGCCGAGCACGGCACCATTGAGGTAACCACCAGCGCCGGAACGAGTCGCGTGCGCATTCGCCGCGCGCATCTCGAAGAGGATACGGCGCGCCTGCGCCACGAGAAGGGGAGTGACGGCAAGCGCTCTAGCCTCATTGACTACAACCGCTCCGGTGTTGCGTTGCTTGAGATCGTGACCGAGCCAGACATTCGCGATGCCGAAACAGCCCGCCGCTACGCCGAAGAGCTGCGCCTCCTGCTGCGCACAATCGGCGCCGCCGATGCGGAGATGGAGAACGGGCAGATGCGCGTTGAGGCGAACGTGTCAATTCGCCCAAGTGAGGATGCACCGTTCGGTACGCGAACCGAGGTGAAGAACATGAACTCGTTCCGCTCGGTGGAGAAGGCGATCGCCTTCGAGATTGCGCGCCAGGCTGAGATCCTTGAGGCGGGCGGATCCATCACCCAAGAGACGCGCGGCTGGGATGAGTCAAGCGAGACCACCTACACGATGCGTGCGAAAGAGAACTCGCACGACTATCGCTACTTCCCTGAGCCAGATCTACCACCGCTCACCATTGAGCCAACCTGGCTCGCAGGCATTGTTGCGAGCATCCCTGAGATTCCTTCCGCCCGACGGGCGCGCTATGTCGAGCAGCTCGCACTCTCTGAATACGACGCCGCTGTCTTAGTTGGTGAGCCTCGTGCCGCCGCTCTCTTTGAGGCCTCACGCGCTGCAGATGCAACGATTGACGCTAAGACTCTCGCCAACTGGGTAACTGGCGAGTATCTCCGGGCAGCAAACGAGGGGGCTGCGGAGCCAGACCCGGTGCAATTCGCTGCGCTCATTGGTGCCGTCTCGCTTAAGGAGATCAATGGCACCACAGGGAAAGAACTCTTCGCCGAACTGCTCGGGGGCAGCTTTGATGTGCGTGCCGCGATCGCCGAGCGGGGCCTTGGACAGATCAGTGACGATGGTGCGCTCAAAGCGCTTGCAGCAGAGGTGCTCGCCGCGAATCCGCAGGCGCTCGCCGACTGGAAGGCGGGGAAGCAGCAGGCGATGGGCTTCTTGGTTGGCCAAGCAATGAAGGCGAGCAAGGGGCGTGGCGATGCGGCGCAACTTGGAGCCGTCTTCAAGACCCTGCTGGACACCTAAGTGCTCGACCTTGTTCGTCTCTTCGTGGGCGGCATTGGTATCGCGGGGTTTGTCTATCTCGCACTTCGCGTGCCACCACTGCTCCGAGCGCGAACGGAGTGGGCGAACCGCGTCGGCGCAGCAACGCGCTATGAGGCGTGGCGCGGCACCCCGGGGAGCGGCCCCGACCTTGCCGATCGTCTGGAGGGGGAACTTATCGCCAATCGATTGCGTCGCTTGATCGGGGTGGGTGTCGCCTCGCTCGCAGGAATCCTGCTCGCCCTGCTGACCTAGCCCTCGTACGCCTCGTCCGGAAGGGGGAGGCTCCATGCCGTCGCGGCAGCTCCCGCCGCCTGCCCGGCAGCGACGGATTCGCCCAACGACGCGCCAGCCTGGTGCGCCATCAAGAACGATGCGATGAAGGCATCTCCACAGCCGATGGTGCTCCCTGCCACGGGTACCGCCACGGTGGGGTAGAACGTCTCTAACTGGTTCTCACCATCAAGTACCAGGACACCCTGCGCCCCAAGGGTAACGACGGCAATCTTTTCGGCGTCGAATACGAAGCGACGGACCTCTGCGAGCGACGGATCTTCTCGGCTCCCAGGCCAGCCGATAAAGGCGAGATCGATGTGTGCCAAGGTCTCGCGAAATCGCTCTGGCGTGTAATGGCGAAACCCAAGGAAATCGGCACTGACCATCACATGTTCAAGGTGCCCAGACGATGAGAGGCGCTCCAGCTCATCAATCGCCCCTTCCACAAGGACGGTATGCCAGTGGGTTGCGGTGGCAAGCGAGGCGAGCTCTTCTGGGGTGCTGTGCACCACCTCCCACACGCCCTCGATGTAGTTGTCCATCTGTGGTTGGCGGTCTACCCCGATACGGATATCAATAGAGGAGCTCTCTCCAGGCGCAATGAGCGACGCAGGGAGATGGGGAATTCCATTGCGCTCAAGAAACTCCACGAACAGATCTTGGTCGTTTGAGCCGATTCGCGTCTGGAGGAGGAACTCTTTGCCAGCAGCGGCCCAGTGGTACGCCATGTTTAACACCCCTCCGCCTGGGAGGGTGCGGCCGCTCTCGAGATAGCGATCGCGACTCGCGGTGCCGAAGAGGATGCTTGTCACAGCCCCGCTAGCGGCGCGGATCGGTCGTCGCCAGAGGCGAGGAACCGATCCAGGCGCACCTCTACAACTTTGCTTGACTGCCAGAATGCCTCTATTGAGAGGTGGCCACACCCTTCGTCGTGATACCACTCGCGTCGCCCAGGGGTTGTAGTGATCAGTGTTGGATCGTGCGCGGGCACGACCGCTGGGTTGAGTAGGTACCCAGGGGAGAGGGGATCGCGAATCTGCAGCAGCCCGTCGCCTCGGAAGCCACTCGCGCGTGGCGCAGCTATGCGCTCTCCTGTTCCGAAGTCAAGTAGTTCAACGGTTTCCACTGGCGTTGCGGTGACGGTTGGCCAGGCGGGATCGTCGACAAGCTCGGCAATGACGCGTCGCACGGAGATGTCCTGGTAGTGGTTCATGGCGGTGTGCGGCTGCTCGTAGTCGTTGTCAAACACATTAGTCTGGTTATCGTCGTACACGTTTCCGCAGGCCTCTACCAAGAAGTTCACCAGATCAGGCCGGTCGCGCAGATAGCGGCGATACGCCTCTTCATACTCGAGGATTGCGACCGACCGCGGAACGATCTTGCCGCGCACGACGTGGGAGATCCGCCAGCCATCTGCGCCGAAACGCTCGGTGAGGAGCGCATTCCAACGAGCCTTCTCCGCGCCAGAGAATCCAGGGAGCCCAACGGGGATCCAGATTTGTGACATGCGCTCTGCGGTCTCTGCAGGTAAGAGCGCAACCCAGTTGGTGGTCATGCGGAGGCTCGGGTAGTTGGGCCAGAGATGCCGAGACGCGGAATCTCAATGGCGGGGCAACGATCTTGCACAAAGTGAATGCCAGCCTCGGCGGCGATCAGTGCTGCAGCGGGACTGATGATTCCAAGCTGTAGCCAGAGGCCGCGCGCGCCAATCGCAACCGTCTCGCGAGCGACCTCTTCGCACTCCTCGGAGCGTCGGAATACATCGACGAGATCGATCCGCTCGCCAACTGGAAGCGAATCCGCAGCGGCTCGGAGCGATGGGAAACAGGGGAGACCTGCGACTCCGTCGCGCAGTGCCTCTGGCATGGGGTTGATCGGCAGGATCTTCCAACCGGCTGCCACCAGCGTGCGCAAGACGCCATGGGAGGGGCGGTCCGGGCGGGGGGATGCGCCCACGATCGCGATGGTCCGGCTCTCGGTCAGCATGCGGCGCATGAGCGCGTCCACTGCGGCAGGCTCAGGGGCGCCCACTTCGGTGGCCTCTATGGCTGCCCGTAGTCGTGCGCGTTCCTGCTCATCCATAGAGGGATAGTACGCCGATCGCTAGACTGCCCCACGTGAGCGCTAAGCCTGACTTTACGCACCTCCACGTCCACAGCGAGTTCAGCCTGCTCGACGGCATGAGCAACCTGGAGGCGCTGATGGAGGAGACGAAGCGCCTTGGCATGGACTCTATCGCCCTCACCGACCACGGCGCGCTCTACGGCTCGGTCCAGTTCGTCCAGGCGGCAAAGCAGTTTGGGATCAAGCCGATCATCGGCGTCGAGACGTACGTCGCCCGCCGTGGGATGCGCGACAAAGAGGGGAAGGCCGACCAGCAGCCTTTCCACCTCATCGCCCTCGCGACCAGTGGCACGGGCTACCGCAACCTCTGCCGGATCGTCACCGACGCCCACCTCGACGGGCTCTACTACAAGCCACGTACCGACCACGAGCATCTCGCACGACATGCCGAGGGCCTTGTTGGACTCTCGGGGTGCTTGAACGGGGAGATCGCTCGCGCGCTGGAGGTCGATGACTGGGAGCATGCGCGTGCCTTGGCAGGAAAGTACGGCGAAATCTTTGGGAAGGGGCGCTTCTTCCTCGAAGTGCAAGATCACGGCCTCCCCGAACAGCGTCGCCTCAACGAGCAGCTCTTCCGTCTCGCGCCGGAGGTAGGCCTCCCGCTGGTCCTCACGAATGACCTGCACTACGTACGCGCCGAGCAGCGCGATGCACACGATGTGCTCCTCTGCATCGGTACGGCGAGCAACCTCGAGACTCCAGGACGCATGAAGTTTGGCTCCGGCGAGTTCTACTTGAAGTCACCAGAGCAGATGGCGGCGCTCTTCCCTGATCGGCCTGAGCTTCTCAAGAACACACGCCTCATTGCGGAGATGGTGGACTTCAACTTGGAGCTCGGCACAACGCGCGTCCCAGACATTGAGGTGCCAGCCGGGGAAACCGTTGAGACGTGGCTCACCAAGGAGGCTGAGCGAGGGCTCGTGCGCCGATTCGGCACACCGAGTGATGCAGCCCGTGCGCGGCTCGAGTACGAGCTCAACGTCATCATCAAAATGGGGTACGCCGCCTACTTCCTCATCGTGGCTGACTTCGTGCGCTTTGCGCGAGAGCAGGGGATCGCCACCACCTGCCGAGGGAGCGCTCCTGGCTCCATCGTGACCTACGCACTCGGTATCACCCCAGTTGATCCACTTCACTACGAGTTGCCATTTGAGCGCTTCTTAAACCAAGACCGCGTCACCATGCCCGATATTGACATCGACTTTGAGGATGGTCGCCGCGATGAGGTGATTCGCTATGTCTCGCAAAAGTATGGGGAAGACCGCGTCGCTCAGATCATCACCTTCGGCACGATGGCGGCACGCGCCTCCATCCGAGACGTTGGGCGTGTGCTTGGCAAGAGCTACAGCGAGGTTGACCGCATCGCGAAGTCCGTGCCTGCGCAACTGAACATCAGCCTGGCCCAGGCACGAAAGTCTCCAGAGTTTGCGGCGTACGCCGATGGCACGGAGTACAGCCAACTCATCAGCCTCGCCGAGCAGCTCGAAGGGGTCGTGCGGAACGCCTCTACGCATGCGGCTGGAGTGGTGATTAGTCGTGAACCGCTTACCGAGATCATGGCCCTTCAGCGTGCGACGAACTCCGAAGGGGTGATGACACAGATCGAGATGCACGGCGTCGAGGCCCTCGGTTTGCTGAAGTTTGACTTCCTCGGCTTGGCGAACCTGACGATTCTCCGAACGGCAGTTGACCGGATTAAGGAGACTCGTGGCATTGAGATTGACCTGGACAAAATTCCGCTTGATGACGCAAAGACCTTCGCCCTGCTCGCCTCTGGTGAGACGACCGGAATCTTCCAGCTTGAGTCACCTGGCATGCGCCGGTACATTAAGGAGCTGCGACCGACCAGCGTCTATGACCTTGCAGCGATGGTCGCCCTCTACCGACCTGGCCCGATGGCGAACATTCCTACCTACATTCGCCGCAAGCATGGCCAGGAGGCGGTCACCTACCTGCATCCGCTCCTTGAACCGTTCCTGAAGCGCACCTACGGCGTCTTCGTTTACCAGGAGGACATCATGGCCGCAGCTTCAGCACTCGGCGGCTTCTCGGGGCCGAAGGCGGACACCCTAGGCTACGCCGTACGGAAGAAGAAAGAGGACGTCCTCGCCGGCCTGAAGCAAGAGTTCATCTCGAGCGCCGCTGAACGTGGCGTTGCCCGCGCCACGATCGACAAGGTGTTTGAGGCATTCGAGCCGTTCGCAAACTACGGGTTCAACAAGGCGCACGCCACCTGCTACGGCCTCATCGCGTACCAGACCGCCTATCTCAAGGCGAACTACACCGTTGAGTACATGACGAGTGTGCTGAACGCTTTCCGTAGCAAAGAGGAGAAGGTTGCCGCAGCGATCGCAGAGTGCCGCCGTCTCGGCATTCCCGTGCTCCCTCCAGATGTCGACTTTTCGAATCTCGACTTTGAGCCAGAGGGAGAGGCGATCCGCTTTGGCCTCTTGGGGATCAAGAACGTCGGCGCTGCTGCCGCCGAGTCAATCGTTGCCGCACGTGAAGCGGGGGAGCAGGCGGCGTCGCTCCAAGAGTTCTGCGAGCGGATTGACCTGCGCCTTGCGAACAAGCGCGTCCTTGAGGCGTTGGCCAAGGTTGGCGCGCTCCGGCGCTTCGGACACCCAGCGCAAATCCTGCTTGCCCTCGACGACGCGATCGCTGGTGGTTCGAGTGCCCAGCGCGAGCGTGCGGCGGGTCAGGTTGGCCTCTTTGATGCCATGCCTGAGCTCGCTGGAGCGGGGATCCCCGCACTTCCACACGCAACGGAGGCCTCAACACGCGAACGGCTGCGCTGGGAGCGCGAGCTGATGGGCGTCTACTTGAGTGATCACCCAATGAACGCACTTGCGCCAGCGATGCAGCCGTATGTGGGCACCTTTGTTGGTGACTTCAGTGACGAGTCGTACCGCGATGAGACGGCAACGCTTGGAGCCATTGTGTTGAGCATTCGCCAGATGGTCACCAAGAAGGGTGCCTCCATGGCGATTGTCACCGTGGAAGATCTCACGGGGAGCATGGAGGTCGTGGTCTTCCCCCAGGTGTGGGAGACAACCAAGAGCTCCTGGATTGAAGGCGAGGGGATCCTCATCGCCGGTCGAACCGAGCAACGCGGTGAAGAGTGGTCCGTTTTGGTTGAGTCTGTCGTTCCGTGGGAGGAGGCATCGCGTCTCAGCGCGGAGGCCGTCCGCTCCAAGCTCACCGTTTCCAGTGGGGGGCGACGCTACACAAAGCGCCCAGTCGCCCCGCCCCCTAATGGCGGGATCCCAGCGGGCATGATTCCGGAGGGGATCGAGATGAGCGCTCCGCTCATGCCCGAGCACGCACCGGTCGACGTTGATGCCACCGCGCCCGCTGAACCGCCACCCGCCGAGCCACTCGCTGGCGCCATGTCGAACCCGGATCCTGTGGAGATCCCTGATGGCGCAGTGCTGCACATCAAATTCAAGGCGCGCCAGTCTGTTGAGGAGACGATCCGCGCCATGGAGATCGTGAAAGGGGAGTTGCGCTCTAGGCCAGGGGCGACCCGTGTGGTCGTACATATCCCCCAGGCGGGCGGCGCCAAGCTCTTGCCAATGGAGCAGCGCAGCGGCGTCGCCTGGGACGCCGGGCTCCCTGCGATCCTGCGCGACCGCGTCGGCGGCGACGGAATTGAGTTGGAGCTGATCTCACCAGCAACGTAAGGAAGATCCAGAACTGCAGGTTTATGCAGAAGAGGGGAGAATAGCCACATGAGCAGCAAGGATTACGTCTCAGTCTTAACCCGCCAGTCCGCCCCTGATGGCGTTGATTGGCGCTCGATGTCGGTGGTTGCGCGCGCACTCCTCCTTGCACGGGCCTCGGTGCTCCCACTAACGATTCTCGGTGCGGGCCAAGGCCTTCTCTTCGCCTGGTGGAGCGGCAAGATCAGCGATGCCTCATTCGGCGGCAACCCAGTGAGCGGCATCCTCCTCGGCTTCGCCGCCTTCTTCGGCGCAAACCTCGCCCATGCGGCCAACAACTTGGCGAACGACTGGCGTGACTATCACGATGGCCTCGATCGACCCGGCTATCCGCGCGCCGATTATTCGCCACACCCGATCGCATCGGGCGCAATGTCAAGCCGCACCCTGCTGGTCACGATCGGCGTGCTGACGGCTCTTGCTGCAATCCTTGGTGGCTTCACGATGGTGATTCGCGGCGAGCCTCTCCTTGGCGCATTCGCGATCGCTGGCCTCATCCTTTCGTGGGGCTACACCGATCCACCGTTGCGACTAAAGCGACGCGGTCTTGGTGAGCTCTCGGCCTTCATCGTGTGGGGTCCACTCATGGGCGGGGGAACCTACCTTGCAGCGACCGGCACCCTTGATGCAACGGCGTTGATTGCCACACTTCCATGGGCGCTCTTCGTCACTGCAGTGCTCTTCGGCAAGCATCTCGACAAGATTGAGGCAGACGGCTCACGTGGCGTAAAGACCTTCGTCGTGCGTATCGGCGAGCGCCGCGCGCGCGCATTCACGACGCTGCTGATCACCGCGGGCTACATCGGCATCGCCGTCTTCGCGATCCCAGCGATCGGAATCTTCCCGTGGTTCGTTGCGCCGCTTGCGGGAATCGGTGCACTCGTCGCTCTACCAGCACTGAAGATTGTCGCTGCGCCGCGTCCAGCTGCTCCACCCGCCGGCTACCCACTCTGGCCTCTCTGGCATGTGGGCGCGGCATTCCTGGCCTCGCGCCCTGCAATGGGTGCGCTTTTGGTGGGGTTGGTTGTTGGGGCAATCCTCGGCCGCTAGGCCGACGGGGCGCCGGTTCCTTCTCGCCAACCGAAGCTAGAGACGCGAGACTATCCCTTTCGCCTTCGTTGAAACTGCCTTCCTCGCGTCTTTCTGAAGTGGTTTCGCTACCTCAACGACCTTTGACTTGAACTTTGGATCACGTTTGGCCAACTTCTCAAGGAGCTTTAGCCCTTGCACAAGAATCATCCAGTCGTCAGTTTCGCCCATCCATTTCAGCGTCAATGCCTTGATGCGCCTCAGCTCAATTGCTGTGAACTCTTTTGTGAAGTCAAAGTACAGGGTGATCAGGCCAAGCTTTACCACAGTGTGCCTGGACTTTGAGTACTCCATAACAAGGGACTCTCTATATGGATAGAAGAACGTCGCGTCTCCCCGCATGAGCCGCTTTGTAGCGTTGATCGCCCTCATCGCAACTAGCGAGTCTTTGTGAAGGAGGAGTGCTAAGAGTTGGGGAAACCTTCTGGGTTCCAACGTAACCGCTCGGACGACCTTCAGGGTGTTACCGAGCGAGTTGGGTTTACCGGCAGCTAGCTCACGTGCAAAGTCAGATCTACTACGTGTATTTGGCGAATTGCGCGTAAGCATGCGGAAGCGTCGCCTTGAACGCTACTTTCCTTTTGCCTCAGGTCGCGCGACACGCGCAGGCGGAACGCGCAGCGCTTCGAACTTGGCAATCTCTACTTCAATCGCTGCGACTTCAGCTGCTGCGGCACGCCATTCGGCTGAGCCGGCAGTGGCAGCTGCACGCTTCGCGCGAGCGGCGGCGTGTTCACGCATGAGGGTCGGTCGATCCGCGCGTGGTGTGAATGCCTTTTCGCTCATGTCGCCTCCCTCCGATGCTGTTGGTGCCGAAGGCGGGACTCGAACCCGCATGATCTCATCGACCGGCCGATTTTAAGTCGGATGCGTCTGCCATTTCGCCACTTCGGCCCCCCTATCGTAGCGGGGTGGTGGCTTTGGTACCGAAGGTGGGAGTCGAACCCACATGACCTTTCAGTCGACCGATTTTGAGTCGGTTGCGTCTGCCATTTCGCCACTTCGGCACACGTAGATCCTAGCGGCGCGGCACACTAGGCACATGAGGCGCAGCGGCAGACCAGGTGGAGGCGAGGGGGCTGAGCGTACGGCGCTGCTCGCCGCCGCACGGGCAGGCTCCGAAGGTGCCTTCCGCGACCTCTTCACCCCCGACCTCGACCTCGCCTGGCGGATGGCGCTGCGCATCACGGGGAGCGAGGCGAGCGCCGACGACGCTCTGCAGGCGGGGCTCATATCGGCCTACCGCTCCCTTGACCGCGTTGCGCCGACGAACCTTCGCGGATGGTTTGTTCGAATCGTGGAGAACGCCGCGCGCGACCTCATGCGCCGTGAGCGCCGACACCCGACGCTCCCGTTCGCCAGCGACACGCACGAGGAGGCGGGGGATGGCGCGCCCCGCGAACGCACCGCAGCAGAGCCCCAGGCGGGGGCGGCATCCGATCCAGCGCAGCGTGCCGAGGCGAGCGAACTCGCCGCCGCATTGGCGTCCGCCCTCGGGGCGATCCCAGAGGAGCGGCGCCGAGCGATCCTCCTCTACGACGTCGATGGCTACGACTATGCGGAGATCGCTGAGCTGACGGGGGTATCGGTGGGGACCATCAAGAGCCGCATCAGCCGGGGGCGCGAAGAGCTGCGCCGCCTCCTCGCCGACCTACGGCCGGGAACCGCTGGCGCCCCGTTATCGTTGGGAGAGCAAGATGAGTAACGCCGCTGGCACCCCTCAGCACGATCCGCTGAGCGCCTATCGCGCCAGTGAGCCCCGCCGCGCCCGTGATCCGTTTGCCAACCCCGCGCTGCGCAGCGAGATCGCACAGATCGCCGAGGCTCGTGCCCAACGTGCTGCGAGTGGCTGGCGCTCCGCCCTCTTCGGATGGGTGAGCGCCGCGCCGCGGGGTGCCCTCGCGGGTGCCGCGCTCTCTGCGGCACTCCTCCTTGGGGGCGTCGCTGGTCAGATTGCGGGCGGAACTGCGAGCGCAGTGCGAATGGAGTCTGGGGGCGAACTCGTCGGAGCGAGCCTGGCCCCCGAAGCTTCCATGGATGTCAAAGCAGACGGAACGACCGGTGTGCTCCTCGAGTCTGGGACGCTTGATGCCGCCGTCATCGCCTCTGGGGCCGCACTCCTTCTACTGACAGGGAGCCTTGTGGTGGTGTTCGTGAGCGTGCGGAGGCGTCGCGCCTAGCCGAAGGGCTCTGCACTCCTGCGGTACCCTCGCGGTATGCCAACCAAGCGCCGACTCCTCCTCGTTGATGCCTATGGGCTGATCTATCGCGCCTTCCACGCGCTGCCCCCGCTCACGAATAGCCGCGGCCAGCTCACAAATGCGGCGTACGGCTTCACCAGCATCCTGCTGCGCACGATGACCGACGTCGATCCTGAGCGCGCCATCGTAGCCTTTGATGCTCCGGGCACCACCTATCGGCACGAGCGGTTCCCCGCGTACAAGGCGCAGCGGCCGTCGATGCCCGACGAGCTGCGCTCTCAGGTGCCGATCGTTCGTGACCTTGTCGCCGCGCTTGGGCTGCCACTCCTGGAGGCAACGGGTTACGAAGCAGATGACGTGATTGGCACCATTGCCACCGCCGCAGAGCGCGACGGCTGGGAGGTGCACATCGTCTCTGGTGACCTCGACATGCTGCAGCTGGTCACCAAGAAGGTGCACCTGATGCATACCGCTAAGGGTGGAGCCGATGCGATCGTTGAATACGACCCAGATCGGGTCTTCGCGCGGTACGGCCTCACCCCAGAGCAGATGGTTGACTTCAAGTCGCTCAAGGGCGACAGCTCCGACAACATTCCAGGCGTTCCTGGTGTGGGCGAGAAGACCGCCTCAAAGTTGATCTCTACCTTCGGCTCCCTGGAGCAGTTGTACAGCCGCCTCGATGAGGTCGAACCTCTACGCATCCGCGAAGCGCTCGCTGCAAACCGCGACGCAGCATTTGCTGGGCAGGGACTAATGACGATTGATCGCGATGCACCGCTGGCGCTGCCAGCCACCGGTGGCGAAATTGGGGTGTACGACCGCGAAGCGGCACTCGCCCTCTTCCGCGATCTTGAGTTCCGCGCACTCGCACAGCGTCTACCACCACTTGCCGGCGAAGACCGTGTCGCTGCTAATGCCGCGGTCAGTGCCGCAGCGGCGAGTGCTGCGCTCCGAGGCTCTGCCGCACCAACCGCAAAGGCTGCACCGAAGGTTGCCGCTTCGAGCGATCTGCAACTTGGATTCAACTTTGATGCGGTGACGGCGGGGAATGCCGCCGCTGGTCGGTCAACGCAGGCGGAGAGCACCTCTGCAGATGAGTCTGATGCGCACTCCAAGATTGAACAGGTGAAGCGCGGCGATCTTGCCGCCGCAGGGGTTCGCGTGCTGGGTGCGGCCAATGAGGCGCGAGATGCGTTCCGTGGCCTTTCAGCAGAGGGGCACCTTGCCATTGGCGGCGTGGGTGCGGACCGACGTGGGCCAGAGGCCGAACTCGCGATCGCCATCGTTGATGACGCGGGAACGATTCTCGCCGCGGATGATGGCGCCGTGGTGCATGCGCTCCTTGAATCACTTGCGAGCTCAAAGCGTGAGATCGCCGGCCTTGGTGTGAAGGGTCTGATTGGTGCCATGGTGAGCATTCGACCTGAGTCTTCGCCACGCCTAATTGATGACGTTGCGCTCGGCACCTGGATTGCGAATGTCACGATGCGTAACCCCGGACTGGTGGAGGTTGCCTCTGCACGCCTGGGCGCCGATCTTCCTGACCGACTCGAGCCACTGCAGGAGGCGGTTCTTGCCGCGCTTGTCACGCGAGCGTCGCGCGGGCCGCTCGCGGAAGAGTTGCGCGAGGCAGGAACGCTCCGTCTTTATCGTGAGATTGAACTGCCGCTTGTTGAGGTGCTCGCGCGTATGGAGATCGCCGGCGTCGCCATTGATCGATCGGCGCTGAGTGAGCTGAGCACCGCGTTTGGGGCTGAGATCACCCGCCTTGAGCGTGAGGCGGAGCGCGTGGTTGGACATGCCGTGGCCCTCGGCTCACCAAAGCAGCTCGGTGAACTCCTCTTTGTGGAGCTGAACCTGCCGAAAGGGAAGAAGACAAAGACAGGTGCCTGGTCAACTGACGCGAGCGTGCTCGAGGAGATCCAGGGGGAGCATCCGAT
>Ga0315901_10001920_pt1 | contig 29409 bp, 24 predicted proteins | sample LakEriMetagenome_10_FD_203761 | JGI IMG/M metagenome (GOLD analysis project Ga0315901, IMG submission 203761) | Freshwater fungal communities from buoy surface, Lake Erie, Ohio, United States - Buoy 2 MA116 | ecosystem: Environmental > Aquatic > Freshwater > Lake | place: USA: Lake Erie, Ohio...
GCAGCGGGGGATGCTCTGGGGGACGCTGGGGACGTATCGGACGGCGGTCGGAGCTGGTAAAATCATCCGCACCCGCGCACGCACGCCCGCGCGAGGGAAACGAAGTCGGCGGTTGTAGGTCGGCGGTGTCCTCAGGCTTGCGACCGAGCTGCTTCCAAACGATTCACTGACTTGGCACGTTTTGCCTACCATGGTAGGGACTTTTGGCGCGATGGTGGCTATCGCACGACGACCGACGCGACCAAATTTTGTTGCCAATTGGCAACATTTTCTGTGGGGTGGCTGCCGACTGCACGACGACGAAGCGACCAAATTTTGTCTACAATTGTAGACAATTCCGCGCGATGTTGGACTCTTACTCCGCTGCTCGATGGTCGCTACGGTGTTTTGTGGTGATCGAAGAGCACGACCCTATTTGACACGTTTTGTTGCCCATGGGCAACAATTCTGCGCCGTGGTGGCTATCGACCGCACGACGATGGAAGCGACGCGAAACGATGCGGACCAACGGAAAACGACCCAGACCCCCCACCCGTCCGCACGAGACGGTAGCGGTATACCCTTTCTCCGCGATCACATTTCAGTTGCGTCCTTGGGTCCATTCGGGGCATCATATATGCTTGTTCCTGTTGTCGTCCGTTTCCTCCTGTCCCTCTGCTGTCTCCCTTTCTGTCTCCCCCTGCTGTCCCTCTGCCTGTTGTCGGAAAACCGCGCGGCATATGGTAGTCGCAGCTAAGTACACAGTGGCATCGGGTCATGCTTGCGTGGGGTGTGTACTTTGGCGATCGGAAACGGCGTTTGGTGGTAGTCCTTCCCCGCCGTCGATCCTCCTTAGCGAGACACCACTCGTGACTGGCTGAGTCGTCTTGATAAGCATTCCAAGGAAGCACGCAACAAACGCATCTTCGATATGTGGTTGGATTGCTATACGCAGCAAGAAATTGCTAACGCTGTAGGCCTCGGACAGGCTGAGGTTGCGAAAAGTATTCCAAACGGCGAACTTGCCGAATTGAATAAAACTGACCAATTATGCGCTGAGCACGCAACCGACTTCACGCCACCGATCTACAACATCTGGAAGCAGCAAGAGAAGACGAACGGTTCGTCGCACTTCGGCAACAGTGAGGTTCGCTGGGTGGACAACTTGCTGTACCTCTACACCAAGCCGTTCGATATGGTGCTCGATCCATTTGCTGGCGGTGGCTAAACCACTGACATTTGCAAGAGGCGGTTTCGGCGCAAAATGTTCAGCGATCACAAGCCAATCGTGGAGCGAGAGACGGAAATTCGTCAGTACGACTTGATTGATGTTGGATTCAGGCGCAAGGTCAGTTCAGCAACGACACAACCGTTCCTACCAGTGACTTGCCGAGTCTACAGCGAACCTGCCTCGGATGGCGTAGTGTGAGTCGGCACTGACATGGTGTCAGCAGCCTGTGGGATTTGTGTTTGGCATGTCTGCTTGCTTGCCCTGGGGATGTCGTGGCTGTCTGTCTGCTGGCTATCATTATATGTTGGCGCTTTTTCTGTCGCCAAAGTGGAAACGTTACCACCCCACTGAGGGGTGCGGACTGGCAACGTTGCCACCTGCTGACACGCGGTCAGTAAGCTTCGGACACACGGAACTTGCTGTGGGATGTCACCAATGCTGTCGTTTTCCTTGGTTAGGCAAATTGTAAAAACTGCTGCGTTGGATCACGTTGGTGTGAGCTAGATGAACGACCTCTGGTCGCCATCGTTTCTTACAAATCCGACCCGCTGCCGACAAGAGCTGACTATCTGTCAGTTGCCACCCATGTAGTCATCGGCCAAGTCTTGCGACACGATGTCGTTGGACCTTGAGCCAGACGAATGACGCAAGATCAGGTAGGCTGCTTTGGATACAAGCGAACGTTTGCGTTGACCCGGCGGCGGCATGTCAACTTTCCATTTCAAGTCGCGTCGTCCGCCGCTCCGTGTCCATCGCATTGTTATGTGCGTTCCCGTAGATCATAGACGATGAGCGAGTTGAAATCTTGTACTTTCGTACATCAAGTGAACAAAATGGTATACTCTTACGGCCAAGATGCGCCAAACGCCTATTATCGGCTGGATGGCGGACACGGTTCGACCTCCACTGACTCGATATTGTAGTACAATTGGTGAAAACAACACTTGTCGTAAAATGTGAGCATTTCCTATGACCTCGACCGACAGGGCGCTCTCAGCGCTTCTCAAAGCAGTCAATCAGCTAAGAACCTCCAATGACGTGCCTGACTGGGCGACGCCCTTGGAGATGGATGCCTTGATCCATCACATGGAGACATTCGTCGAATGTTGTCGCGACACGAGCGGACCGTCGCCAAATGCCGTACAAGAGCTCATAAACGTGTTCAATCCGTTCCTGACTCACATAGGTCGTAGATATCCTGATCTTCAAGACGGAACTCGCAATCTCTCGATTCCCGATGAGCTTGGAGCACACGACAATTACGATCTGAAGCGCTTTTGGGCAGGGGATGGAAAGCAAATCATTAATCTTTTAATCGGAAGTATTGAACGTTGGAAGAAGATTTCCGAACAGATGAAACATACGAATGGAGATATGGATGCCAGAGCCAGACAATCAGAATAGACCACTCGGCTTAGTTGCGGTCGTCCACGTACTTGCAAATTGCAGAGAGGAGCTTGAGACGGCGATAGCCGAATACTTGAAAGCAGATGCCCTAGCCCCACAACGGTGTGTTTACGAAGGCGCCAAAGACCCAGAAGGCACTTACACTGTGCTTCTAGTGTGGCGAGGCTCAACATATGAGGAGATACGGTCGTCCACTATACACTGGCGTCATATTGCAGGCGGCATCCATCGAGCGATGCGCACTCGGCTTGTGGGACTTTCAACTCTCTACACCGCCGCATTTAATGTGACGAGTCCTCCACTTCTTAGTTTTCTCGCGAATGAGTTTGAATTGAATTGCCTAGCAGAAACTCAGTTTGACTCCGTTAGAATTCGTTTGTATCGAGAACCTCAGGACGATGAATCTCTGGGTGAACGTGTGTATTTCCTTGATGGCGGCTCAACTGACGAAATAGCAAACAAGCTCTTATTCGGAAAATGGGCCGAGCTGATCTCGCTTGATCAAGTAGGACACAAGGTGTGTTGGCTACGCAGACAAATCAGGCAATCGGAAATGAAACACCTAAGCGTCTCAAAATTTGTGGAGCAACTAGATAGTTTGGCTTCAGCTGTGACATTGGCACATACTCCAAACCTGCTTATTAAAGCAACGGAAACGCTAGGGATCGGTTTATTATCCGCAGCGCAAGCGAACGCGGTTCTTGGTCAGACAATAAATGAGATGGAGTTACAAAATGCGACACTCGACCGACTAGTTCGACGGGACAAACTCGTCGAGATTGTGTCGCTTTTCAGAAACGAAGCAGGCTTGCTTATTGAAGAGCTCATCCCCAAAAAATCAATTCTCGCCTTGCACATTGCTAGCGCGAATGCGGTTGCCGACCTTGCAAGGATTCGAGCCGAACAGTTTACGGGGGCGGTTGCTGAGCGGATCACCCTGACGCTGACGATCCTCGCGACCGCTGTGGCGTTTGCCGAAATATTCAATGTCGAAGTCGCAAAGGTATTTGCTGAGCGTTTGAGCGTTGACCCGGAGAACGCGATCACAACCGGACTTATTCGCCTACTTTCCGTGGCCGTATGTGCGTGCATTTGTTGGCTAGTCGTAAGCCTTTACCGGCTTATCCCCGAAAAAAGTAGCGAATCAAACGGGTCATCCGTGATACAACCCGTTGCTGTAAGCAATGTCAGTTCACGATACGAATCAGGCAAGACTGAATAAGGTTTTTTCAGCCCACTATGTTATTTAGGATCACTTAGAGGTTCAAGGCAACCACGACAACTCAAATGAAAAGGACGTATGACATGAGTAAGCCAGCCGCATCAAAAAATGTGTATGGAAAATACACGCCTGGTGACTACCACTACAATTGCTCTTCGCCGCACCACGCCGGAATGCTGGGCTTCGGCAAAGGCATATTCCATACGCAAGAGGAGTTTGAGAGCCTCGTAACTGCCATGCACGAGCATTGCCACATGTTACAAGAAAGGTTGCAAGGATTCAGTTGTTGGCGTGCATTTCTTACTGATCGCATGGCGGAAGGTGTGAGTACCATACTTAAGGAAACGCCGAACGCGATTCAGACCAAAGACATACCTCTTTTCGTGAAGCCTAAAGTTCATGGAGATCGGATCACTATTGATGCCGGATGGCCGTTCGGCGATGCTTTGCAAGCGCAGTTTGACCGCGAGTCATTAGATCGCGCAAGCCTTTCTGATGTTGTCACTAGGCAGGAGTTGCTCCGACAGATTGAGATCGACCAAGAATTCGAGAAACTGTGCACTGAAGAGACATTATCATTGACGACACTCGATCTTATTGAGGGTCACGCGGCATTGCTCACGGAATACTGGATATTGAAGCGGATGGATGAGGAACCCGATCGATTTGATGAGACAGTTGTCAAAAACTCGCAGTCAATATTCCGCGTTGAGAGCATGCCCGCTTTGTATTCAAAGGCGTTGAAAGTGCTGTTGCATATGATGAAATGGGCTGGTTTAAGATTTGAGTTAGAAGACTGGTCGGCGTCATTCTACTCGAAGATGAAACATGGTGAGGTCTACGAGTTAGCAATGTTCTTGATTGACTACTCGCTTCATATTCCTCCCTATCCCGCTCAGCGTTCCCCTGTTGACCGAAATCATCTTTGGGATATCCATCCCCCTCTTAGGTTCGTTGCGTTCTGCCTCGCCGCGATTCAAGGCTTCAAGCAACGCGACAAAACACTTTTTCATTCGGATCTGCTCTACTCCAAGGGTTCGGAGAGCCTCGCAAGGCGTGCTAATCAATCTCGCCCTTCATCTGGACCTCTGACATTTCTTTCCTATGAAGATACCAACAAGATGTGGTGGCAGTTACTAGATGTCTGGCCACTAAAAGAAGAGTTCCCTGAAATTCACGCTATCCGTCGTGCGTGTGCTAAACATAGATTAGACTATCCAAGCCACTGGGCACGAAATTCCCCTCTCACCACGGCAATGAAATGCAATCTCCCCCTGATTAGTCTTACCCCGCACGGCGCCATACCCTATGCGTACTTTTCAGATGAATGGATGTCAAAGTTCACTGCGGTCGAGCTTGAGGCCTACCAGCAACCCGATCCACACTCGACGCTCGAACAGGTGCTTGAAAAGACTGCTCACTTACCCGCAACATTTATGATTGCAAGAATTCTTGAGGAGAGCGTGAGACATCAAATGCTCCATCGGGGCGCTTCTATGATGTTATCCTCCGGACAAATGTCTTGCCCGCTCACAGACGAAATCGGATCATACTTCGGGTGCCCTGTCCGCACGTTTTCTTGCAAGTTCTTAACCTCCCCCGACGGCTTGCCGAGTGAAAAGTGCAGACTAAGGAACATTTTCGAGCGTTACTTCGGAATTAATGCGACTGACGAGGTGGAGCAATAGCACTAGCATTGTGCACTCTGCGGAAACATCAGGTTGTCCTTGCGGCTGTGCCAATCGCCGCGAATCCAGCCGATGCGATCCATCCGTCCCATCGCTGCGATCTCTGAGACGATCAAGTACTCGCCCCTCGCAATCGTGTTTGAGCAATTCGACCTTCTCAATCCCAAACTCACGGAACAATCCCAAACTCACGGAACCGAGGCTAGAGCGATTCCCAGACGTCCGGAACGTAATCGGCCACCCGGCTGTTCGAGACAGGGAACGACAACAGGAACATTCCAGGCTTCGACGAAATCGCTGCGTTGATCCGAAGGATCTGCGAATCGGGAATGTGGCTAGTATTTTTGATCAGAAGCTCGAAGCTCTGCGGATGGGGCTCACTTATCCGCTTGCAGAACTCGACCGCATCATCCCAGGTGACGTGATCGACGGGATGGTTGTAGCCGACTACGCCGGGTTCCATGGTCTCGACGATCTTCTTGTTCTTGAGAAGCATCTCACCTTGAAAGATGCTCGGGTTCTTACCCATGACGCGCAAGTACTGGTCTTGGGTGACCTCGTGGATCCCCATGTAGAAGCCTTTGGAGATGGTGACCTTGTGTTGCTTCTCCGTTGGCTTGGCTCCTGGCTCACCCGTTGCGGCACCCATCGTGAACGATCCAGGTGGGATGTGGGTCAGCTTGAGTCCGATGCTGTTTGTGACGTGTTTAGCGGGTGGCGTTGGTTGGCAACCGGAACAGCACACTGCGGCAACCAGGAGCAAAATGGAGGCGAGTTGAAAGGAGCGGCGCATTGGACGGATGGGCAGGAAAAGGAGAAGCGAGCGATTGGGGGGCGATGTGGAAGCCGCCTAAACCATAGTAGTTGGACGCGGAAAAGTCTCAAATTGTGATTTAGCCAACAAAACGGAGCTTTACGGCACATCGCATCGCATTATGGCAGAAGTGACTTTGGAAGCTGTCGTGTCGGTGGTCCCTGGTGGCTGTCGTGCTTTTTTTGGTCGATTGGATGATGACTGACATGGCGTCGGCACGGCGAAACGCTGCCAGTCTGCTCCGTCAGAGTGCTACTTCGGTGCTGGCAAAAAGCGCCAACATACAATAGATATCCCGCAGGTGCAGGCGACACGTAGCCTTCGGGTAGGTCGGGACAGAGGGGAGCGAGTGACATCGTGTCAGTAGTCGTCGGTGCAGCGGTGCTGAATTGAGATTGGTGGACTAGCTCGGATTCCGACGCTGGCTGGTCGGGATGTAACAAGAAAGAAACTGGAAACAGCCTCCAAGTTTTTTCAAGAGTCGGAATGGGCGGTGGTATGTGGCCAAGACGATTGCGAGTGGGGTCGGGATGACGAACGAGGGGTTAGCTTCGCAGGGTATCTTGATTCTGAAAACCCTCTGGGCAGAACTTGCTCAACTTCGTGGAACCGCCTAGTGCGGACCCACATGCCGTGGTGGTGTGGGGAGGGTGCCCTGAAACAAGCAGGCTTACCCGATTTAGCATCCTTGTTTCATTTGATTTCTAGTCATCCTTGCTCATCTGATGTGAGCAATAGCTGCAGTAACCTGACCCATCAAGTTCAGACATGGGTATGGTTACACCACAGCGCTCGCATTCTTCCTGTTGGGATTCGCCGCAGTGAGCACAGACCATCTCTTCTCGAATAAATCCAAATTCACCACATTCTGGACATTCACAGGAAGCTTGTTCGTCCCCATCTTTAATTGCGTTATAGTTTTGACCACCGGTTATCTCGGTAACGATGGCAGAAAGCAATGCCTCTCGGTCCCAAGACTTTCCACAACCTCTGCAGACTCCGGAGCTTCCATCATTCACTACAATCAAATCAGAACCGCATTCATCGCAGGACAATTGTTCGATGCCGTCACTCACAAGCTGGGAGTACGAGTCTATCTTCGAGTGTGACGATTGGCAAATCGCTTTTTCCGCCTCATACACACTTTCGACCTCAATGAACTTTTGCCAAACGTCGAACGGAAGTAGCAGGCGGAGATCAGCGTTTAGCTCGTCTTGCACGAATCGACTCAAAACACCGAACAACTTGGCAATTGCCTCGCGTATTGTGCTCGCATTGGCAGTGGTAAAGTAATGCTCAATTTCGTTGCGTATTCGATTAGCGTCTTCAAATGCCTTCCAGTCAACCGATATCTTAAGGGTCTTGAACCGGTCCTGGATCGATTGCACATCAACCGTCTTCTTTCCTTTTCCTCGCCATACTATGGTTCCGCCAACGATCTCCGGCACAATCCTATCTTTGAGTAAAACCTCGTCCGTGTTGGAAGGTGAAAGCCGCAACAATTTCTCTTTGAACAGCAGCAGAGCAGCAGCGTGGACATTACGCAGCGCGGATTTCAATCGCGCGTCAGTTCCGTCAGCAAAATCTTGTATGCCAACGTCCATCGCTTGAAGTGCGTTGTTTAGGATACTCATGTGTCTTGACTCTAACGCCAAAAATCACTTGTTTGCCGCCAAGAGACTTTGATTTGAGGAAACGCCCGATTGGCAACTCGGGTGGATTTTTTTGTTATTGGCTTATTGGGGTGAGCAGGCCTATCGAAGCTCCGGAAAAAGCACCAACCATGGCAAATATATTCGCTTTATCATTGTCGGAAACTGGTTCGATCCGTCTCAGCATTTCCTTCAAGTAGCTAGCCGCAACAAACGTCTCTGCGTCTACGGGCTCAGAGTGGAATCTAATGACCCCAGTTGCAAGATTCAACTCAACATTGTGTGAGAAGTTTTTTCGCATTGACCCATCAATGTTTGTTGGTGGCGGAAATGGATCAGGCAACGTTCCGATATCCACCAAATGACATTGCGATAATAGGTCCGGATTCGACGCTAATTCGGTTGAATCTTCAATGCGTGGGAAAACGTAGTAGATACTAACCGACGGAAAATTTCGGCTAAGAAGTTGTAGGTGTTGCAATTGGTCATGCGACGCTGTGTAACGCCGTAGTCGGTTTGTGCCGTTACTGGACGCTTTGAATTGGAATAGTACCAGCCCTCCATTCATGCGTGTGCAAGCATCGAATCCAAGTCGTGCCTCTTGTTGCTGAGTTAGGCCAAACCAAATGGGCGGCGCAGACATAAACGAAGCACATTGTGCCGCGAATGTCAGTTCGATTGTCTTTTCAGAGATACGCATTTTGAGCCAATGGCTTGTTTCTATACGGATCAGCCTAAACCCTGTAGACCGCACCAATGCAGCCTATCGCTTAAGTTAGCCTCAACCCGAAGTTGAATGATATCAGGCACCTGCAAGCCGAGCAAGAATTTTGTGGGGCGATGGGCTGCTTCAGTCTAATCCTCTTGAAAAACCAATGGAAAACCGCTCGCCTGGGCTGCGAACCCCCAGATAGCGTTCCGCAGTCTTCTGGTCTGAACTAGCTCAGGCACCGCTGACGTCGTGTCAGTTGCCTTTGTTGCAGCAGAGGTGACTGGAGACAAGGTCGCCTTTCAGGGTTACCAGCGCAGACAAGACGAGAATCGATTCGGGTAACGAGATTTGGACCGCCAAGTCGGCGTTTTTCGTAGGCAACCCAAGCGTCGACTTTTGGTTCGTCGCTCTCGCCAATCGGTTGGTCTCCCCGTGTTCGGGTCCGAAACCGCACCTTCGAAGACCCGCATTTAGCCTGGAAATTCGCAATAGCTCAAGCTCGGTCAGGCGACAATTCGGCGACAATCCCGAGGGTTTCGAGCGGAAAGCCTGGATCGGCGAAGAATCGCGGTGTGATGTTCAAACCTTGGAGGGTTTGTTAAGCTGGTGTCTTGGTGAACATCGCCCTCAACCTTGCGAGGCCATAAACCATGACCAAATTGTCGGAATACTTGCACACCGCAGAAGCTGCCGAGTACCTCGGCGTCCACCACAACACGATTCGTAATTGGGCTGCCCGTGGGGAACTCCCAGTGCATCGAAACCCAGTAAACGGCTACCGCCTTTTCAAGAAAACGGACTTGGACAAGCTACTCAAAAAAGCCTCCAAACCAGTCAAACCTAGATAATCTCTTATTCCACGCACGAAGCAACACCAGTCGATGGACCAAGCAACGCACAACAAAATCATCTCCTTCATCTGGGGTATCGCTGACGATGTCCTCCGCGATCTATTCGTACGGGGCAAATATCGCGACGTCATTCTGCCCATGTTCGTGCTCCGCCGACTCGATGCCGTGTTGGAACCTACGAAACACGCCGTGCTTGACACGAAAAAGATGCTGGACGAAGCCGGGATCACTGAACAACACGCCGCGCTGTGTGGAGCCACTGGTGAGGCTTTCTACAACACATCGAAGTTTACCCTCCGCGATCTGCTTGCTCGCTCCAATCAACAACAGCTAAAAGCTGACTTTGAAGCCTACCTAGATGGCTTTTCAGCCGATGTTCAAGACATCCTCACCAACTTTGAGTTTCGTAACATCATCCCGAGACTTTCCAAGGCTGACGCCCTTGGGACTCTGATTGCAAAATTCCTAGATCCCGAAATCAATCTCAGCCCCTCCCCGGTTCTCAACGGCGATGGTACGGAAAAACATCCTGGGATGGATAACCACTCCATGGGGACTGTCTTCGAGGAGCTCGTTCGCAAGTTCAACGAAGAGAACAACGAAGAGGCTGGTGAACACTGGACACCCCGCGATGGCGTCCGATTGATGACGAACCTAGTCTTTCTTCCCATCATCGATCATATTAAGCCTGGAACCTATTTGCTTTTTGACGATGCGTGCGGCACTGGCGGTATCTTGACCGTTGGCGAAGAAACTCTTCAAGAAATTGCCAAAAAGCGTGGACTCGATGTGAGTGTCCGCCTGTATGGCCAGGAAATCAATCCGGAAACCTACGCCATTTGCAAAGCGGACATGCTGCTCAAAGGTGAAGGCGAAAACGCTAAATACATCGTCGGTGGCGCGGAGTGGTCGACGCTAGCGCATGATGCGTTTCCAAGCCTTGTGTTTGACTTCATGTTTGCTAATCCACCGTACGGCAAAAGCTGGAAAAAAGACTTGGAAGCCATGGGTGGCAAGGACGGGCTCCGCGACCCACGTTTCAAGGTCACACACAAAGATGAAGAACTCAATCTAGTTACCCGCTCTAGTGATGGGCAACTGTTGTTCCTGGCCAACAAAGTCGCCAAGATGAACGACAAGACCGAACTTGGCAGTCGAGTTGCCGAAGTTCATAACGGGTCTTCTTTGTTCACCGGTGACGCTGGACAAGGCGAAAGCAACATTCGCCGCTGGATCATCGAGAACGACTTGCTGGAGGCTATCGTCGCGTTGCCGCTGAACATGTTCTACAACACGCCCATCGCCACCTACATCTGGGTTTTGTCCAATCGCAAATCCAAGCACCGTCGAGGGAAAGTCCAACTGATCGATGCTTCACAATGGTACAGGCCCCTTCGAAAGAACCTGGGGAAGAAAAACTGCGAACTGTCTCCCGAGGATATTCAACGCATTTGCGACACCTTCTTAAATTTCGAAGAGACTGAACAATCCAAGATTTTCCCGAACGAAGCCTTTGGATATCGGAAGATCGTTGTTGAACGTCCTTTGCGATTGCATAGCCAGATCACTCACCATGCGATCGATTCACTGCGGTTCGCGTCAGGCGACGGTGACATTCGTAGCGAACTGTACGATCAGTTCGGCGACGAACTCTTCACAGGCTTTGCCAAACTGCGTCCGCAACTGGAAACCGTGCTATCTGACTGGGGAGGCGATGACGATAGCGACGACGAAGACAGCGATGATTCTGCCAGCAAAAAAGGCTTGCCCGAAAAGAAGAAAAAGAAGCTGCTCGACCCCAAGACCTGGGAACGAGATGGACGTTTGGTCTCTGCGGCTACTGATTTGCTGGATGATTTGGGGAGTGATTTGTTTACGGATCACAACCTGTTCCGAGAAAAAGTCGAAGCATCACTCAAGCATCGCAAGTTGAAACTCTCTGCGGCAGAGCTGAAGGTCTTCTACAAAGCCGTCAGTTGGCGTGACGAAACGGCACCCCAAGTTGTGGCCAAAATCCACAAGGCAGGCAAGGCGACTGTCGATCCTCTGTACGGATTTTACGAAGGCAAGAGAGGAATCATCGAGTACGAATCCGACCCTGACCTCCGCGATACCGAGCAAGTTCCCTTGCAGGAGGATGTTGAAACCTTTATGCGGCGAGAAGTGCTACCGTACACGCCAGATGCCTGGATCGATGCGTCAGCAACCAAGATCGGCTACGAAATCAGCTTCACTCGCCATTTTTACAAGCCCCAGCCTCTCCGCAGCCTAGAGGAAATCCGCGCGGACATCCTGGCTTTGGAACAAGAAACCGAAGGAATGTTGGCGGAGATTGTTGGGGGTGCGAAATGAGCGAGTTGAGTTCCAAGGTCTATCTGGCCCGAGCTGGAGGAAACGGTGAGGACGAAAATTACGCCCTCGATAACGGCGTTGCGATCCTTGATTTCAGGGAGTATCCGTCGCTCGCGGGGGCAAAGGAATACGACGACATCGTTGCAATCGTGAAAGCGACAACACCCGGCATCAAACCGCGAGCTGCTGGTAATTTCGCTGGGCAATTGTGGGCATTTGCTTTGGCGATGCAACAAGGCGATATTGTCGTGTTACCACGTAAGCTCACATCTCAAATTGCCCTCGGTCGGGTCAAGGGTTCCTACACGTATGCAAAAGTAGGAAGCGAGTTTCGCCACATTCGCAAGGTCGAATGGATTCGTCCCGATGTGCCACGGTCAGTCTTCGGACAAGACCTGTTGCGTTCATTCGGTGCGTTCATGACGGTTTGCAACATCACTCGCAACGACGCCCAAGCGCGTGTTGCGGCTGTGCTTCAGGGGACGCCAGATCCTGGATTCATTCCGTCGACAGCGGGTGTTCCGAAACCGGAAAGTGTCGTCGGGGAAGATGAGGCTCCCGGACATGATCTAGCGCTTGCTGCAAACGACCAGATTGTCGCGCACATTCAAAGCCGGTTTCATGGGCATGCGCTTTCACGCCTCGTCGATGCTGTTCTCGTTGCGGATGGTTGGACAACTAAGGTTTCCCCTCCTGGGCCAGATGGGGGAGTCGATATCTTTGCGGGTCGCGGCCCGTTCGGTCTCGATGCTCCTCGATTGTGCGTGCAAGTAAAATCGCAGAATAGCCCAGCCGACGTTACCGTCTACCGCACCCTTCAAGGATCGATGCAAAGCTTCAAAGCGGAGCAAGGGCTACTAGTGTGTTGGGGCGGCTTCAACAAAGTCGTCCTCACCGAAGCCAAACAGGGTCACTTCAGCGTGCGACTTTGGGAGAGTAGCGACCTCGTCAGCGCGATTTATCGCACCTACGAGAAGCTACCTGCTGAGATTCAAGCAGAGCTTCCTCTCAAGCGAGTCTGGATGCTCGTGAAGGAGACGACAGAAGAATGATTGACGGACTGAAACCGTATTCGGATTATCAAGAAACGGGAGCATACTGGTTGGGTCAAGTGCCAAAGCATTGGTCAGTTATGCCAAATAGGGCCATCTTTGAAGAGGTGAAGGACCGGGATCACCCCACGGAAGAGATGTTATCCGTGACGATAACTCGTGGCATTGTTCGACAACGAGCCTTACTTGCCGACACATCGAAAAAAGATAGTTCAAATCAGAACAAGTCTGCCTACAAGCTTATTCAGCCTAATGATATTGCATACAACAAAATGCGAGCTTGGCAGGGCGCTATTGGTGTTTCAGACTTGCGGGGAATCATCAGTCCGGCGTACGTCGTGATGCGTTTGCGTTCGTCACAAGTACCCAGATACCTTCATTACCTCTACCGAACTCCTCAATTTGCCAAAGAGGCCGAGCGTTGGTCTTACGGAATTACCTCCGATATGTGGAGTCTTAGACCTGAACACTTCAAGATGATTTATACGGCTCTTCCACCCCTCGACGAGCAAGCGGCGATTGTCAAGTTTCTTGATTATGCGAACGGGAAGATCGAGCGAGCGATTCGGGCGAAGCGGAAGCTGATAGGGCTGCTCAATGAGCAGAAACAAGCCATCATCCACCGCGCCGTCACCCGAGGACGTGACCCGAACGTCAAACTCAAACCCTCCGGTATCCCCTGGCTCGGTGATGTACCGGAACATTGGGATGTCATGCGAGGGAAGTACTTGGGAAGGTTGTTTTCGACACCTTCGGTTATGGACAATGAACTGACCGAAGACAGCGATGGGAATGCGATGTACTTGAAAGTGAGTGATCTCGCTGGTGCAGATGACTCGTTTAGGCTGACTCGAAGCAGGTTGTATGCGAAGAGGTCAATGCCGCGAGAGACAACTCGTCGGTCGATGATTGTTTTCCCAAAGCGCGGAGGGGCAATCTACACCAACAAGGTCGCAATCGTCGAATCGGCTTGTCTCGTGGATCCCAACTTGATGTGTTGGGCAATTAGCGAACGCTTTGATCCACATTACGTTGCTCTATTGTTGAAGACGCGAACCCTTGCGGATCTCGCCGATGTTTCCAGTGTCCCCCAGATCAATAATCACCACATCAATCCAGTGCCGTTTCCAGCACCGCCGGTCGCCGAGCAGACCAGCATAGTCGCCGGCTTGGAACGAGACCTTGCCGGAGTTAACTCTGCTGTCAGCCGAGTCGATCGCGAGCTCGAACTTCTCCGCGAATACCGCACGACCCTGACCGCCGAAGTCGTAACTGGCAAACTGGATGTGCGTGAGGTAGCCAAGCGATTGCCAGACCAAACGGACGAACCACTCCCTCCCGACGAATCGCTGGACGAGATGGTCGACGACGAAATCATTTAGGAGGATGAAGCGTGATGCAGCATCTAGCCAACATCAAGCGAGATCTTGAGCCATGACACATGACGACCCTATTACCGCCGATGCAGTCCAGGAAAAACTAGTCGGCGATTCTCGCTTCCGGCAAAAGACCGACACCTCCGAAGCCGGCCTTGAGTCGCTGATCGTTCGCGACATGCTGGATCGTGGTTGGCTACCCGGTAACAGCCAAGACTACGACCGAGGCTACTGCGTTGACTTGGCCCATTTGCAGGCCTTTGTCCTGGCGACCCAACCCAAACTGGCGGAAGCACTTGATCTGGCTAACGACAGCCCGACTCGCCGACAATTCCTCGCCCGACTAGAAAAAGAAATTGGCTCGCGTGGGGTGATCGATGTGCTGCGGCGAGGGATCAAGCATCTAGCGCATGATCTGACCCTGTTCTATGCCACCCCTTCCCCAGATAATGCCAAAGCGGTCGCGCTGCATGCCCTGAATCGCTTCAGTGTGACGCGGCAATTGCGTTACAGCCGCGATGAAACCCGACGGGCGTTGGATCTGGGTCTGTTCATTAACGGATTGCCGATTGCCACGTTCGAGTTGAAGAACAGTCTGACCAAGCAGACCGTTGCCGACGCCATCGAACAGTACAAGTTGGATCGGGATCCCAAAGAACCATTATTTCGGTTTGGTCGCTGCGTTGTCCATTTCGCTGTTGATGATAGCGAGGCGATGATGTGTACGGAACTGAAAGGCAAGGCGTCTTGGTTCCTGCCCTTTAACCGAGGTTACAACGACGGTGCTGGGAATCCACCGAACCCGGATGGATTGAAGACAGCCTACCTTTGGCAGGAATTGCTTACGCCGGGCGGGCTGACCAACATCCTGGAGAACTACGCCCAGATCGTCGAAGAAAAGAATCCCAAGACCGGCAGGAAGAAGCTCAAGCAGGTCTTTCCACGTTTTCACCAGCTTGATTTAGTCCGGAAGCTACTGGCAGACGTTACGAGAGAAGGCGCGGGTAAACGTTACCTGATTCAGCACTCGGCGGGGAGCGGGAAGTCTAATTCGATCGCTTGGTTGGCGCACCAACTGACGGGTGTGCGTAAAGATGGCCGCGATGTCTTTGATTCGATCATCATCATTACCGATCGTCGGCTTCTCGATCAACAGATAGAGGCCACAATCAAGCAGTTCGCCCAGGTCGGCGCGACCGTGGGACACGCTGATCACTCCGGCGACTTGCGAAAGTTCATTGAAAGCGGCAAAAAGATCATCATCTCTACGGTGCAAAAGTTCCCCTTCATTTTGGACGAGATTGGGGATCAACACCGAGGGCGTTCGTTTGCGATCATTATTGACGAAGCGCATTCGAGCCAAGGTGGTAAGACTGCTGCTGCGATGAGCGAAGCCCTGGCCGATCCCGAAGACGAGATCAACGATGCCCTGCAAAAACGGATGGACGCACGTAGGATGCTGGAGCGTGCCAGCTACTTTGCGTTCACCGCAACACCGAAGAACAAAACGTTGGAAATGTTCGGAATCGAGCAACCACCGGATACCGAGGGCAAAGTCAAGTTCAAGCCTTTCCACAATTACTCCATGAAGCAAGCGATCGAGGAACGCTTTATCCTCGACGTTTTGAAGTGCTACACGCCGGTCGAAAGCTATTACAAGTTGGTCAAGACCGTGGAGGGGGATCCCGAGTTCGATACCAAGCGTGCTCGCAAGAAGCTCCGTAGGTACGTCGAAAGCCACGACCACGCGATTCGTCTGAAGGCCGAAATTATGGTTGATCACTTCCACGAACAGGTCTTGGCATTGAACAAGATCGGCGGCAAGGCTCGGGCAATGGTCATTTGCAGTGGTATCGAGCGCGCCATACAGTACTTCCATGCGATCAAGGCTTACTTACAGGAACGCAAAAGCCCATACCAAGGCATCGTCGCCTTTTCCGGCGAACCGGAGTATCAAGGCGTCAAGGTCACAGAATCCTCGCTCAATGGATTTCCGTCCAACGATATTGCCGACAGGATTCAGGAGGATCCTTACCGCTTTTTGATCTGCGCCGACAAGTTCCAAACGGGGTACGATGAGCCATTGCTCCATACCATGTATGTGGACAAGCCACTCGCCGGTATTCAAGCTGTGCAAACTCTCTCTCGGCTCAACCGGGCGCACCCGCAGAAGCATGACGTATTCGTGCTTGACTTCATGAACAACTCGGAAACCATCACTCAAGCCTTTGCCGACTACTATCGCACAACGATCCTGAGCGATAAGACCGATCCGAACAAACTGCATGACCTCAAGAACGCACTGGACGAGCACCAAGTCTATTCGCCCGAGCAGATCGATGCTTTTGTGGCTCTCTACCTCGCGGGAGCGGAACGGGAGAAGCTCGACCCGATTCTGGATGTCTGTGTTGCCACGTACAAGGAACGGTTGGACGAGGACGGACAGGTGGACTTCAAGGGTAAGGCGAAGGCTTTTACACGCACCTATAACTTCCTTGCTTCGATCCTGCCTTACACGAACGGGGAGTGGGAAAAACTCTCCATCTTGTTGAATTTCCTGGTGCCTAAGTTGCCCGCGCCCAAAGAGGAAGATTTGGCAAAGGGGATTCTTGATTCCATCGATATGGACAGTTATCGGGTCGAGAAGAAGGCGGCTATGAAAGTGCTGTTGCCCGACGACCACGCGGAAGTGGAGCCCATGCCGGTTGCGGGTGGTGGTCGAAAAGTGGAACCAGAACTCGATCGTCTGAGCAATATCCTAAAGAGTTTCAACGAGCAGTTCGGAACGCTGTTCACGGATGCCGATAGGATCATGAAGCGGATTCAGGAAGATATCGCTCCGAAAGTCGCTGCCGATGGTCCGTATCGTAACGCCAAGCAAAACACACCGAACACTGCTCGTATTGAACTCGATGCCGCGCTCATGCGGGTGATTGGCCCGCTGCTAAAGGACGACACTGAGTTCTATAAGCAGTTTGTGCAGAACGAATCATTCCGTCGTTTTGTCACGGACAGAGTTCAGGAACTGACGCAAGACTAAAACCGGTCCCATTAGTAGCACTGACTCAATATCAGCAATTTTTTGATGATAATCCAGCGACAAGCGAGCGTTTAGCCGACCACAAAATCCCAAAGCTTGCACGGTTGCGGTACCCTTGCGGCCTTACCTAAGTCGGGATGGCCGACTGGACTCACGAACAACCGCAGTATCCCTCCCGGTAACGACAGGTGAAAACATGTTGGCGAACTTTTCTCGGGTCAATACGGCCACTGACTTTGACGAACTGGTCCTCTTTACTAGCCAGGTGAATGACGCAATTCGAACCTTTGTAGACCTAGGCGATCGGTTTCGTAAAGTGACCTCTCGTCACATTCCACCGAGCGTCTTGAAGCACGAGATTAACAATGTTTTTGCCAGGCAGGCGGGAGATTTGCTTTGCCAGTGTTGGCGTCGCCGAATGCTCTCAGTCTATCGCCCCTATTTCTACTTGCCTGAAGAAGACGAACCGCGAATCCGCTACGTGTTTTCCTGGTTTACGTTTATCCGTTGGCATCTAGCGACAATCTTCAAATCCCGGTTTCGGGATGATTGGAAATCTGAGTTCGCGCCGGAGATGGATCAACTTAAAGGACAGGATCATCACTCACTGGGGGAAGACAAGTTTTCAGCAATCGATGATGCTAAAGATCTGGTGGTTTGGCGACTCAATCTCTACGCTGAGGTGCAAGCTACTGCGTGCGATATCCTTGCCGAAGAGTTGCGACAACTTGCTGACGCAGTTGAGCAGCGTCTAATGCAGCTTCGTAGGAACCCGTCCGAATCACCCCAAGGGATAAAGTCTGCGGCTGTCTCAGACAAGAACGATAAACAGGTGCCAGCCCCCCCACTGCCAAAGGAGATTATCGCAAGCTGGCGTGAAATTGTTATCGCTCTGGGCATGCGAAACAACGATGAGGACAAACGGAAGGTTGAACGGCTAAATGAGACATACAACGGCCCGATCATGAAACCAGGGCAGGGCAAGCAACCCATCGTAGATAAGGTTAAACTGCTGGAATGGTGGAATAACTTAGAGAAGCTTGTCGAATCCCAAATGGACCAAGCACGCGACGCACGGCTGACCGTGCAGGATACGCACGCCTACGGTCGGGAAGGTGAGGTCGTACCGGAAATTTCCGGACAGGTGAAGAAGCGCCGGAAGGATCGGCAGCCCTGACATCCAATTTAAGAAACATCCCAAAACGTCCCGAAACATGCAAAAACCTCGATAACTTCTCCTCTGCTATGTAGCTCTCCATGGATTTCTGAAGGACGACTTCCGTCCACCAGAAACTCTAGCTTTAGGAATGCTACATGTCACTTCTGTATCCAGAGGACGTTGACCAGCGGTGGAACTGGCCATTAGGCCGCGCTGAACGTCTAGCACGCCAAAGACGGCTGCCGTATGTATTACTGCCGGATGGCTCGATTCGATTCCGCTGGGAACAAATTGAGCAACTGGTCCTATCCGTGCGGATGGTTAATACAACCGAAGGGGTGCAAAATGATGACCCCTCGTGAAATTGACGACATCGCAGAGCGAGTTGCCGAGATCGTTTTGGCTCGCATGGCATCAAGTCGTCCCATCGAGGACGGCTATATCGATAAGCATGAGGCTGCGAAGATCCTTGGGGCAAGTGTCCCATCGATCGAGCGATGGACTGCGAGTGGAGAAATCCCATCGCACAAAATCGGAGGCCTCAGGCGGTATCGTGCGAGCGAGCTTCTGCGATGAGTTTCCGCAAGCTAGCGAAAAGCAAACAGCTTTTGTATCCGTAAATAAAAAGCCCTGTCAGGGCTAAACCGACAGGGCTTCTCTGAAGTCAATCTCAACAAACAACCAAGGATTATTTTACTATTATGAACGATCTCAAGCAAGCTAACCGTAATTTTCCGAATGAACTGACAAAGCGAAAGCAGTGGATGACTTGGACGTTGGTCGACAAGAAAAAGATCCCCAACGGCAAGCCAAATGACCCTTCGACGTGGCACGACTTCAACGACTTAAAACACGCCGAAAAGATTGCCTTTGTGTTCTCGGCTGATGATCCTTTTGTCGGCATTGATCTTGATCACTGCATTGATGAGCAGGGCCAATACAACGAGGTTGCGATACACTGCTTGGAGTTGTTCAAGGGCAAGGCGTATTGCGACATTACCCAGAGCGGTCGCGGGTTGCACTTCATTGTCAAAGGTAAAAAGCCTGACTGGTCAGTTTGCAAACGAGGGCAAGTCGAATGCTATGAGAAAGGGCGTTTTTGGATTATGACTGGCAATGTCATCGAAGGCTACGATGAAATCCACGAGTGCCAGCAAGAGCTTGAGTCGTTTTTGCGGACGTATCTTGCGGTAGACCAACCGAGCGCACAAAAGACGAGTTCCAAAAAGCAGGCGGCTCTAGATGTTTCGGTTGATCCGACCTTGCGCAAACGGATGACCAGTTACGCCAAAAAAGTCTCATCGGCATCGCAGGGGGAGCGTAACAGCAGCGGGTTCAGCCTCGCAGGGCATCTTTGGTCAATGAAGGGGAGGGACGGTCAATCGCCAACCTTCGAGGACGTGTTGGAGGTCGTTGCGGATTGGAACCAACGGAATGCTCCTCCGATGGACGACAGCGAAGTCAGAGCCGTAGTGCAAAGTGCTGAAAAGTCGGGAACTCCACGGCAAAGTAAACCGCCGTCTTTGGCTACTTCGACCAATACGTCGACTTCGCGCAGTGGCTATCAACGGCAAAAAATCAAATCGAAAGAGATCCCGAATCACGATCTTGATGCTGATGAATCGGAGGTCTGGATTGAGGGACCAACGAGGCAAACAGACAACGAGCTTGCATCTCGGTTCATCGATGAGCATGAAAGCGGGTTGAGGTTTGTTCCCTCATGGAAACGCTGGTTGGCTTGGGACGGAAAACGCTGGGCGATTGATGACAATAGCGGCCTTGCATTAAGGCTTGGGCGTTGCTTCGCTAGGTCGCTTTGGGGCCAGTTCCCGAGTTTTATGCTCAACCGAATCGACTCAAACGACAAGCCAACAGACCGAACATTCAAGTTCGTCAAAGAGGCAAACAGACAACGAGGAATCAAGGCGTTCATCGATCTTGCATCTGCCGACAGTCGCACTGCGTTGGACCTGAAATCACTCAATGCAAACCCAATGCTTCTCAATGTTCAAAATGGAACCCTGGAGCTGGATACCGGCAAGTTCCGAGAACACCGGCAAGAAGACTGTCTGACACAGCTTGCCAACGTCACATACGACGCGGCAGCGACTTGTCCTCGTTGGGAGGAATCGTTGGCGATGATCTTTGCAAACGATGCTGAGTTGATCGGATACGTCCAGAGATTGCTCGGCTATGCGATCACTGGGCTTCGGTCGGAGCATATTTTGCCGATTGCTTTTGGTGCTGGTTGCAATGGTAAATCATTCGTCACCAATGTCATCTTGGAATTGCTTGGAGACTACGGTTACAGTGCCAACGACGGGTTGCTACTTGGCAGCAAGGATGCCCACCCAACGGAAAAGGCGGCGTTGTATCAAAAACGGTTCGTCGCAGTCAGTGAACCCGACCAGGGCGCACGGTTGAAGGAATCGCGGGTCAAAGAATTGACAGGTGAGGCAACCATTACCGCGCGTCGAATGAACGAGGATTTCTGGAGCTTCGACCGGACGCATACTTTTTGGATGAGTACGAATCACTTGCCACGGATAACAGGCAGCGACGAGGGCATTTGGAGACGAGTCAAGTTGGTCCCGTTCGAGGTTGATCTTCGCACAGTCACTACTCCTATCCCAGACTTGGATAAGATCCTGCTTCGCACTGAAGGCAGCGGAATTTTGAATTGGTTGGTTCGAGGATTCTGCCAGTACGACGCCTTCGGATTTATGGAGCCCGACAGAGTCAAGGTTGCCGTTGACGGATACCGCAAAGACGAGGACGAGTTGGAATCGTTCATTTCTGAGAAGTGCGAAACGGGCGGTCACTGTAGGGTCATCGCCGATGATCTTTTCAAGGTGTACCAAGATTGGGGCGGCAAGATGAGTCGCGTTCTCTTTGGAAAACGACTCGAAACAAAGTTCAAACGAGACCGTCCAACGGCTGGAGAGTTCCGAAAGAAAACGATTTATGAGGGAATCCAACCACTTTGAGAACCAAGTTGCCCACAGTTGCCCACAGTTTAGCGGTCGATTCCTCATGCGTGCGCGTATCTGTTTTGGGTCGCCAAACCATGGGCAACTGTGGGCAAAGTCAACAACCCTGGAAAAACAACACTTGAAAAGGAAAGCCAAGCGATGAGCAAGAGAAAACAGACAACGAGCAAGCAGGATTTTCCAACCCTGGAAAGCATCCTAATTCACTACCCAGAGGTCAAAGGCATTCACCCTGCAAACGAGGCGTTGCCAAAGTTCAAACGTAAAGAACAGGCCTTGCTAAATCGGGACATAGCAGACAACGGATTGATGGATGAGATCGTTCTGACAAAGGATGGGCAGTTGCTCGATGGTCGGCATCGACTGATTGCCTGTTTCCTAGAGAACGTCGAGCCACGATTCAAGATCCTCACTGGGTCGGACTATTGGACTGCTTGTCAGTTTTTGAATCACGATAGTTTTCACTTAAGTTTCGATGACATGGCGAGGTTCAACGAGATGAGAGAGAAGCATCGACTAGCAGAAATCAAAGAGCGTAAGGCAGCGGAGTCCAAAGCAACATGAACATTCCACTGGTTGCCAATGAGGGTTTGACCACTCCAACAGTCCTAGAATTACGCCTAGGTAGCATCCAAGTGGGGTGAGTCGACATTTGACACGCCCAGAAGTCTGAGCGATTCCTGAGGCATTCCAGAGCGTTTGGTGAATAGTGTTGCATAGCGATTGCCGATGATGTATCATGATGGTGTCACGGCTAGGGTAGCTCCCGAAAGCTGGTTTTCACCTACTGGTTGCCGTGGCATTTTCTTTACTAGGTGAATCTATTTCGTTGAGGTGAAACGATGGCTAGTCTGGACTTGGTGACCCATGGAGGGCGGAATGTATGGCGCGTTCGAGCCTACATTGGCAAGAGACGTGAGACAATAAGCTTGGGAGTCTTTGATGAATCCGACTCCCAAATTGCCAAGGAGCATATCGAGCATTTGATCGACTCCAAGGCAAGGAACCGACTTCCACCTCGCGCTTCTGTACGATGGCTCGAATCGATCCCCTTGGAACTTCATGAACGCCTTTCGATTTTGGGACTGGTCGAAGCAAGAGCGTTCGTGGAAGCAGAACGAACCTTGATCGCTTATCTCAGAGCCTACGTCAAAGAACGAACGGATTGGAAAAAACCAGAGAATTACAAACAGGCGATCGACAAGCTTGAATCGTTCTTGAAAAAGGACGTTCCGTTCGGGTCACTGAGGCGAAGCGATGTGGAACGATGGCACCGTTGGATGATTCAAGACTTGGAGTTGAGCCCCAACACTGCGGGTCAGAACGTCAAACGCTGTCGCCAGATCCTCAACCAAGCCGTGGCGGATCGACTGATCGAGGAGAATCCGTTTCGAGGGGTTCGGATCGACCTCAAGAGTGACAAATCCAAAAACCGCTACATCGACGAAGTGACGGCAAAAGCAATCCTGGATGCTTGTCCAAACCAGGAATGGCGGGTCATTTTTGCATTGGCTCGCTTCGGCGGACTCAGAACCCCGTCCGAGACTTTGAATCTCAGGTGGTCGGACATCCAATGGGAACGCAACAGGTTCAAAGTGCGATCCCCAAAAACCGAGCGTTACGGCAAAAAGGAACGTGTGATACCGCTCTGGCCCGAGCTTCGCACCGAACTGAACGAGCTATTTGCGATCGTCGAGCCAGGAGTCAAGGAACCGCTGGACTCTTACGTGGTTCAAAAGTACCGCTCCACCGAGGACAACCTTCGAACGACTCTTGGTCGAATCGCCGACGTTGCAGGAGTTGAGAAATGGCCAAAGCCCTTCATGGCGCTGCGGGCTAGTCGACGCACCGAACTGGAGCGAGCGGGGTTCAAGAACCACGTTTTGAACGACTGGTTTGGGCACACGGGCGCTATCGCCGAAACGCACTACCTTCAAACAACGGAAGCAGACTTTGAGGCGGCAACAGGCACAGACTCTCAAAATGGGGCTACCGCCAGTTCCGTAGCCCCATTGGTAGCCCCATCAAGGGAGGAACAGCCAGCATCAGCGTCCATCTCCCCAATCAAAAAGCTCAATAAAAAAGGGGCCTTGATGGCCCTTAGTGCTTTGCTGATGTTGCTAGAAGTACACCCATCTGGATTCGAACCAGAAACCTTCGGTTCCGTAGACCGATGCTCTATCCAATTGAGCTATGGGTGCTTGTGCAGGGTTTTTCAGCTTTTTGCGCAATCCAGACGAGAAGTATAACCAGCTTTTCTACGCCGATAAAGTCCAATCGGTGAGTTTCTACCCGTCCCGGCTTGACCCCATGAATCAAGCCTCCTGGAACCCAGAAACATCAATGATTCCATTGGAACTCGGAACTGTTGAGCAGGACCCAGAACAAATTTCCTAACTCCCGGCTCCGGGCCTCGCCACGCTTGCCCTTGAGCCGCTGGGTAAAAACCTCTAACTCCTGGGCCGTCGCCGGTCGGTTCAAGGTCGATAAAAATGCCGTCGATACCGCCGTCTGGTCGTCCCGTGCCAACCCGGATATCCGTGTCGCTGCGTTCATGATCGGATTGTTGTCGATCCGCTCGGATAAGAACTGACCGTTCATCATCAAGAGCCTTTGCGGGATCGTGACCGACTGCTCGAAAAACTCGTCCTCCCCTCGGCTCCCATAAGCCTTGGTAAAGTCGTTGACCCCACCGTACAACTCCAACTGCGATAGGATCGAAGACGAAGCATCGATGGTCTTGAGCCGACACGCTTGATGGACCGCCGCAGCCATCTGCTCGGGCCTTAATTGACTGACCGGGAACAACGCCCAAGCCTTCTCGTAGGACTCGTCGATCTGCTCGGTCTGACTCGAGTCCCCCTGACTCCACTGCGAGTCGATCTGATAGACGCCCGTGGCGATGATCACCCGCACCAATCGCTTGAGATCATACCCGTGGTCGATGAAGTCATCGGCCAAGGCCTCAAGGCCAGGCGGATAGGGGCCTTGGGCCGGTATGTCATCGATCGGTTGGACCAACGGCCTGCCGGTTAGAATCGCCCAAACGCGATTGACCGTCGCGCGGGCAAACGCGCGATTGCTAGGGTGTGTGACCCAATCGGCAAGCCCCTGGCGGTTGCTCGTCTGATATCCGCACCACTGATGCGCAAACGGCACCGATGCTTCCACGTCGGTCTCCACCTGCGCGTTGAGGTACTTGGTCCGATACGCTTGCCCTTCCTCCTTCAGACCGCTGAAGGGATTGTCCATCCGAATGGTGCCGAAGTACGCGGCAAGTTGATGGAAGTCGCTTTGCTGGCCGGTCCGTAGCGAGTCTTTAGGATCCGAAGTGTGGGCTCCGCTCGCGGTCGGGAATTGGACATTGCCCAAGTAATCGTTGTGGCACTGCAGGCAGTCGATCCGCATGGCCAAAAAAGCCCGGGATGTTCTCCCCGCCAACCGCACCGCATCGGGTTTGCTGTCGTTGTTCTCGTCCATCGTCGCGGTCAAAAAATTGACCTCAGGACTATCGGTCCATGATCCTTTTGCGACCAATATGCGACGGACGATCTGATCGTAAGGCAGGTTCTCTTCCAAGCGATCGGCTAACCAATCGACATATTTTCGCCTGCGGAAGATCAAAAATGGGCCCTCGCTGGTCCCGACCGTCGCGCGGGCAAACCGCTCGGCAAATTGGTCCGCCCACCGCCGATCCTTGAGCAAGTACTCGGTCCACCAACTGACGCGTTGATCCTCGGGGATCTTCTCGAGCGATCGATACTCTTCGAGCGAAAGCCCGTTGCCGACCATCCCCAGACTGATGCGTCTTGCGACCGTATGCCAAGGGGCTGGTGGGGCAGGCCGCAGGCCTTGTTGGTCCCAATCGGCTCGGAACTCACGATCGATCTTGTGAGCCGCTTCGAGGACCGTCGAATCGAATGTCGATTCGATTTGCTCGGGACTGCGCAGCAGGACCGGCTTGTGGGTCGTCGCCCCGAAGATTCCTAAAAGGATCGCGATTGCAGTACTTAGGAATACGAGCCTCTTGCCCCATGCTCTGCCTGCAATCGGCCTTGTGCTGCTAGTCGGCATGATCGAGTCTGCGCTTTTGGGGAGATTTGGGGAGAGTGGTTATTCGTATCGGTCGGTTAAAAATTGCTTGAGGTCGGCTCGGATGCTGTCCTTTCCGAGCGATCGTTCAAACCAACCGTCGATCCGCTTGGTTACCAAGTTGTTGGACTTGGCTGCCTCTTGATAAAAAGGATGGATCGAAAAGAAGATCGCTCGAGCCGCGATATCGACCGGTGCCGAATCGCTCAGTCCTAGATCGCAGACGGCCGCGGCGATCCCAAACGGGAGCTTGTCCCATTCGTAGGATTGGTTTTTGCCTTGGGCTCGAACGATCAGTTTCTCAGGGGTCGATTCGACGATGCTCACCTCGGTCGCGCCGACCTTCAACGATGAGGCTCCTTTGGCTTTGAGTTTGGCTTCTTCGAACGACTCGGCGTAGATTTTCAGGAGCTGGCCGGCTTGGTCGAGACGGGCCGTCTGGTCCTTGCCCAACTTGGTCGTCGCTTTGCCGAGCATCGCGGCGATCAAGGGCTCGAATTTGCTGGGGTCTCGACTGACCAACGCTTCTTTGGCTTTGGCCATGCCAGCTTTCCACTCCGGGGTTTCGTTGGCCATCGCCGGTTCCGGGGTTGGTACTGGGGCCGGTTCGGTGGTCGGTGCTGGCGTTGGTTCTGTGGTCGTTTCAGGGGCCGGCTCAGGGACCGGTTCAGGAGTGCTTGCGGCATCGGGGGGCATTTGCATTGGGGGCTTGGCCATGGCTGGATTGTCGGTCGCCGGAGACGAGGCATCGGGCTCGGAGAATCCTACCTTGGGGAGTTCAGGGAGTGGGGATTCGTTGGCGCCTTTGCGATTGCGACCTTTGGTGGTAGCTCCGATGTTCAGATCTGGGGTCTTTGTGTTGGATGGATTTGCGCCGGGTAGCGCATTTCCTAAGGCGTTGTCGGTTGGACGCTCGGCGGGTTTGTTTCGATCCTGTTGGGCGACTTGTTGGCGGTTCGAAACGAATCGAAACGAGGCAAAGCCTAGGAGTCCTAGGGCGGCAAGGACCATACCGCCGACGGCCAGGAGATTTCGGCGGCGTCGGCGCGATCGGAGTTGTTCGACCAGATCGACCCGTTTGGTGTCGGTGGGCTTGGTGTCGGTCCGCTTGGCCGCATCTTGTTGATCTTTATCTGCGAACGAGCCGTTTGGGTTGGCGCGAGTTGATGCGTTGGCCAGGGTCGATGCTTTGGCAGAAGGTTTGCGATCGGCGGCTACGAGCCAAGCTGGGGGTTGCTCTTGAGTCGGCTCGGGTTGGATGGACAGGAGCATGAGCGAGGGGAACAGTTCCGAGAGTTCTGCGCGGCGTTTCTCGGGGGTTAGGTTCAACGCGGAGTTAGATCTTGCAAAGGAGTCCGGTGCGATCGATGCCGCGTTGAAAGGCAGCATGGGATCGCCCAGGGGAAGCAGTTCCGAGGCGTTCGGAGCGATGGTCGGACTCGAAGTTCCAGCAGATGGTTTGTTGGATGTTCGATCGACGATGCCGACAGTCGATTGGGTACGTACTGAGGAGTTCTTCCCGAGTTCCTTTTGTTTCTTTTGCGACTCGAAGAGCTTTGCAAGTTGGCTGTCGTAAGCGGTTTTCTTGGACGTATCGAGCAGGATCGTTTGGGCTTGGCGAAGGAGTTTCTGGACGACCTGGAGCGAGCCGGTCGGATCGGCAGCTTGCGAAGAGTTCTCTTGGTTGGCTGGAGTGGAACTTTCGCTGGTTCGAATCTGTTCCAAAGCGGTTTTCAGGGCCGACTCGATTGCGGACTTATCGGCGCAGAACGGTTCGAGCCCGATGACTTGGTAGTAATCGAGTTGCGAGGCCTTGAGCGGACGCTTGAGGTGTTTTTCGATCGCTGCGAGGATTTCGTTCATCGCCGGTTAGCTTTCCATGTTGAATTCGCTGTCCTCGATTTGCTCGCGACGCAAGCGTTGGTCCAAGCGTCGTTGTTGGAACAGGATAAAGCGTCGGAGCATGCTGACCCAGAACATCATGAGCAACGGGGAGCAGTAGCAGACCAACAAGAGCAGCAGGTGCGTCGAGCGTTCGTCTCCGGGCGACTGGAGTTTGTTCGGGGATCCGAACAGATCGCGCAGGCTGTTGGCGAAACTCGGGATCCGAGCCGCGACGGCCAACAAAAGTGAAAAACCGGCAAACACCATCATGGAAACAAAGAGCATCCAGAGTCGGACCGGCGGGAGGGTCGGCTGGCTCTGGTTTGCAAAAGGAGATTGCGGTTTGTCGGGACCTTTGGCAGCCAAAATCGTCACCTATCGGGTGCATATCGGGATTTTTCGATCGGACAGGCCCAATCGGCAAGTACCTGCGGGAGGCCTCGGGGGAACTTGCGGGCTAAAAACCTTCGTTCCTAACAATATACAGTCGCCGGGAGTGGACAACGGGAAATAGCCGACGGATAATATAAACTTCTCATGCGATTGCATTTCCTTAGTCTTTCCTGCAATGGGTTTACCCATGAAGTATCGTCTGGCGTATATGGCCGCGGCACTGTGTTGTTCCGCTTCGCTCGGTTGCTTCTCCAAAAAAACCGAGGTCGCATCGAGCGACGGCGCGACGAACTCTGCGTCGGCAGGAGGCGGGATGGCCTCGGGCCCCGCGGTCAAAGGTGCTCCTGGGCCAGGTCCCGGCGCAAGCCCTCCGGCCGGCAGCACCGGTCAAGAGTCGGGCAACTCGGCATCGAGCGAACCGGAGTCCGGTGGCGGCGCCTCAGGCGGCCCACCGGCTTTGGAAGCTGCCGGTGCAGGTGGGGGTGGTTCGTTTACCTCAGGGGCACCCCAAGAGGGCGGTTCCTCGGGCGGTCCTCCGGCCCTGGAAGCTGCCGGTGCAGGTGGTGGTCCCCCGGCGGGTGGAGCCCCGGCCGGTGGCGGTAGCTCTTTGCTCGACCTAGGCTCCCCGGGTGGCTCGGGAGCTGCAGGCTCGATCGGCACCGGTGTCGGTGGCGGAAATCTATTGGGTTCGAATCCGCTCGGCGGCCAGGGCGAGCCCGAATCGGGCCTCCCCGGCACAGGATTCGCAGGATCTGGGTTTGCAGGTTCCGGATTCGCTGGTTCTGGTGCACCTCAAAATTCGCAAAATCCTGCCGGTGCACCTTCGATCCCAGCCGTCGAATTGACGCTCGAAGACCGGGCTGTCATCGCTTTCCAAGCGGGCAATTCTCCGAGGTCTTATGCGCTCTACCAAGCCCACTCGCTGCATGTGCCCAGCGATGAAGCCCAAGAGATGATCGATAAGTACCGCTGGGATAAAAAACGAATCGTCCCTCGGCTTGGATACAACTTTGCCGTCGGCTTGATCGTCAAAAAAACACCTCAAGTGACCGATCTCAAGCCCATCGGAACGGCATTGAAAGATCTCACCAGCGCCGGGGGTGGTCGCGGCGGCCCTCCGGGACTCTCAGGCGGCGGAGGTGTTCCTCCCGGGTTGGGTTTCGAAGGAGGCGGTGGCAGCGACGCGGGAGGTTCCGGTGCCCCGATTCCGGCTGGCGTGCGCGCCTTGCCCGCCAAAGAACTCAGCGATGCGGCTGGCAATTATGCTGCGGTATTCGTCGATGAATTCAACAAGGCCCATTCGGAAGGAAAATGGTCTGAGGCGTTTCGCGATTATTCCTATGGTTCTCCATCGCTCCCACCGAGCCTCGCAGGTCTTTCTGGGTTGCTCTCGGGTGGAGCTGCCGGTGCTTTCGGCGGAGGCGAATCCGGCGGAGCAGGGGGTGTCGGTCTAGGCGGCTTTGGCGCAGGTGGTTTTGGTGGTGGAGCAGCAGGTGCAGGTGGAGCTCCGGCCGG
>Ga0315901_10001922_pt1 | contig 29408 bp, 28 predicted proteins | sample LakEriMetagenome_10_FD_203761 | JGI IMG/M metagenome (GOLD analysis project Ga0315901, IMG submission 203761) | Freshwater fungal communities from buoy surface, Lake Erie, Ohio, United States - Buoy 2 MA116 | ecosystem: Environmental > Aquatic > Freshwater > Lake | place: USA: Lake Erie, Ohio...
AAGCGAGTAACTTACTGATCCGGGGAAACCTATTCGAATCAATCACTTCATCCGAAACAATAATTACACTACTAGCGTCGATTTCACCTTGAACAAATTTCAAAGCTCTGATGTAATAATCTTCATTTAGTAATAGTGAAGCTGCAGTTAAAAAGTCACCTTGTCGAACATGAATTACTACTGATGTCTCAAGTTTATTTACACTTAAGCCCACTAAATTCAATACATTGTGCATTCCTTTAGTATCTAGAGGAAAAAGCGAATTAAGGAATCCCTTATCCTTCAGAATTTGTGAGTAACACTCAGAATAAAGGCGCATGAAGTCTATGTCTCTTAAACGAAACCCGCTTCCAAGTTTCTGATTTTTAAGATTGTATCCAAAGGAATCTAGCTTCCAAGATCGTTGGATAACCCAATTTCCATCTTCTAGCACAGATTGTTCATCGAAGTAACGAGCATCTAGAAGTACTCTTTTACCCTTTCTTTTCAACCATACATAGAGTGCATATTGTAATATTTGCGAGCCTAGGCCTCCATCGATATGAATGATGTGAGTTCTATACCGCCTAAGTTTTTGAATAATGTATGAACGGCAAATGAGATAAATCTGCGAAAGCTTTCCAGTAACTCTAGTTTTGAGGTTTGCCATGCATTGCCTCCACTAGTTCTAGACTATCCTTGTGTACATGAGGATGCCCTATATTAATGATGCAAAAACTGTCATTCGAAATGCTCTCTTCACTCTTTCGCCACGACATCGAAGCCAATACTACTTGGCTATATCCATTACTTCCCTTCTAGCTCTCTTAGATCTTGTCGGTGTGGCATCAATTGCAGGCATTGCAGCACTGGGCTCATCTGCTGTTCAGGGAGAAACTTACCCTCCTTTTATGCAGAGCGTAATTGAATTTCTCAGTCTAGAAGAATTAACGGTCACACAATTAGCAGCGGTTCTAGGTCTTCTTTCCGCGGTCTTTATGTCAGCAAAATCTATATTCTCCCTACAACTCAATCGAAGAATTCTTCGCTTTCTTGCTAATCGCGAAAATGAATTTGTTAGTGGATTCGTAGATCGACTATTTCGTTTACCCTATCTTAAAATTACACAGAAATCTTCAGGAGAGTACATCAATATCCTGACTCATAGTGCAAATTCACTGATTACAGGTACTTTGGGTTATCTGAGTTTTATACTAGTCGATTTATCGGTGCTCATAGTCATGACAATCGCATTATTTTTGGCAGATCCAATAACATGTTTATTTACGCTTATCTACTTTAGCCTCATAACTACAATTTCTTTTTTACTTACCCGAAGACGCTCTAAAGAACTTTCACAACTTACTGTGAAAAATAATATTGAAGTTTTTGCTACAATTTCAGATGCAATCAATGGATACAAAGAGGCTAAGTCGACTGATAAAATTCAAAAATTTGTTGGTAATATAAAGCGTAATCGAAGTGAACTACCTAAAATTGTAGTTGAGCAGATGCAGCTTACTCTTATACCGAAATACTTTATGGAAATTGGACTTATAGTTGGCGTTATATTCGTTTCTGCTCTTCAGTTCCTGAGAACTGATTCGTCAAATGCAGTTACAGTTCTTGCGGTGTTCTTTATTGCTAGCTCTAGAATTACACCATCGCTGCTAAGAATTCAGAACTCTTTTCTTTTGCTCGTTCAAGCAAAAACAGCTAGTGACCCACTTTTGGAAACCTTACAAACTATCCAGATCTTTGAAAAACGTCTCTCTAGTGAGGGTAATCTCAAAGGAGAATCACCAAAAGGTTTTGAGATCGAACTTAAAGATGTTGCGCTGCAGTACCCTGGTAAGAATTTATTTGCTTTATCTGCAATCACATTAAAGGTCCCTGAGGGTACTAGTTTAGGAATCGTTGGGCGCTCAGGATCGGGTAAGACAAGTCTTGTCGACCTAGTTCTCGGTTTGTTGGAGCCAACATCAGGAAAGGTTAGCGTGGGAGGTGTTTCACCTCACTTATTCTTAACCGGACATGAAGGACTATTTGCCTACGTACCACAGACTATCTACATTAAATCAGCAACCATTTTAGAGAATGTTGCGTTTGGAGTGCCAGTGGATCAAATTTCACATGAAAGAGTCTGGGAAGCATTAACAAGGGCTAACCTAAAAGAATTTGTTGAATCTCTTGATGAGGGGCTCAATCACAAACTTGGCGAGAGAGGAATATTTATAAGTGGTGGGCAACGCCAAAGAATAAACATTGCTAGGGCGCTCTATTTCCAACCAAAGATTCTGGTGCTTGATGAAGCTACCAGCGCTCTTGACATCGAAACAGAAGTTGAGATTAACCGAGTCATTAATAATCTAAAAGGTGTTACTAGAATCGTCATTGCCCACCGGCTAACTGCTGTCCAGAAACTAGACCAAATTGCAGTCTTGGAAGAAGGTATTTTGGTTGAGCTTGATTCCTATGTGAATCTTATGAAGCGTGATGGCAGTATCTTTAAGAGAATTAATGAAACTTTTTTCAACTCATCTTCTTGAAGAAATAGATGCCTAGGGCTCCTGGTTCTACACTAAACTTAGCTAGTCTTGAGATTGACTTGCAAGAGACAAGTTCATCATCACTTCGTAAACAAATGAAGTTTACAAATTTCAAGTTATTCTCTTCGGCCCACTTTAAAGGCTCTTGATACCCAATGACTCTTTGCCCGTTGAACTCAACTTTTGTCTGTGAGTCAATCGGGAACGAGACTACAAGTTGCCCTTTAGGCAGAGTCATTTTTGCCAAAGCTGCAAATGCCTTGACATGCCCGATTGGATCTATCGAATCTCCATATCTTCCAAGGCCGATGTGCTCTAGAGTATGTAAAGAAGTTACGACTTCAAATCTTTTCTTACTCTTATAGTTCAAAATGTCATCTTGTATAAATTCAACATTCGGGATTGCTTTTTTGATAGGTCTTATATCAACAACAAAGACCTTCTGACTTGAGGCAACATGTGAAACATAACCATCAAGGCGTGACCCAATATCTGCAACTAGTTTCTTCTTTTGAGCCAATACCCATTGTGCGACAACTAGGTCTTGCCAAAAATAATGACCAGACGCATCTCCAGCAAAATCACTATCTTCATGTAGATGTATTGACCATCTATCTACTTTTCCACCTGAAGATTGAAAACTCTTAAGATCCTGAAGATATCTACGCAATTTGGGTAAGTCTCTTAAAATTCCTGTGAAGACAAGTATTTTCCTTACGCCACGGTACTTATTCCAATAAATTGTGAATACCTTTAGCATTTTTATTGGCACCTCTCATAGTAGTCATCAAATTCAGAAACCTCTTGAAGTACCTGCTTATAGCCATTTCTTATCAACAACGCATGTATGCGCTCGCTTTTTTGTATATCAAACGCATTTTCGATTGAGGCAAATTTAAAGCTGAATCTAGTGAAGTCTAAGTTTCTAAGAATCTCTTCTTCATTACCCTCAGTATCAATCGATAAATAGTCGACTTGTCCGTTGGGAAAATATTGCTCGAAAAGATCGTTGAGAGAAACTGTCTTTACCTTGTAGAGGGAGCCTTTCTTACGCTCGTGTGCATGTGTATCAGAATCCTTATATCGCTCTATTGTCGATAACATAGCCGATGGAGTTTCCAAAAAATCAACTTCAACCCCAGACTCCGAAGTGCAACAACGCATGTCAATTGCGCAGTCTCTGTTCTTCTTCAGATTTTGATGCCAAATCTGAGCAGGCTCTACAATCACACCCTTCCATCCAAATTCCTTCTCGAGAAGATAAGTATTGCTAAAGGACTTTCCATCCGCCGCACCAATTTCCATAAAAGTTCCATCCCGCTTAAAGGATGAACCAAAAAGCACCCAGAGATCTTGCCCCAATTGTGATTGGGACTTAACCCGTAAGTCCGCATAGTTCAAATTCGAAACCATGCCATATTGATCAATAAATCTAAGTTCTCGAATCAACTTCTTTCTGTCAAAGTCAATTTCGAGATAGTCAACAAGAGTGCGCGTGCGTAAAAATGTGAGTCCAGTCTTGCTGAACCAAAAAATAAATAGATTCTTAGCCCGAGATAATCCGTTCTTAACTCCCGCAGCTCTACCCAACGTCTTGGACTCTCTTTCTCTGGAATTCCCCTAGGATATCGGTATGGGTCCCAAGTTGCTGGAATCTGAAAATTTGAGTCGTGAAATAAAGTCAATTTGCCTGCAACTTTCGCATGCTAAACAAACGGCTCATCTGGCATCTGCCCTCTCCGCTGCCGACATTATTGCTTGTATATTTGCTAATCACTTAAAGATTGATATTTCTGGTGTGAGGCCAGTTTTAAATGATAAATTCTTACTTAGTAAGGGTCATTCTGCTTCTGCTTTATATGCTGCGCTCTTTCACAAAGAACTCATAACAAAGGAGGAGCTGTGGAGTTACGCGGATCCTGGGTCCGTATTTGAAGAGCACCCTAATCACAAGATACCGGGAGTGGATTTTCCTACTGGTTCACTAGGACATGGTTTGCCTCTGGGTTGTGGGGTGGCACTCGGACATAAAATAAGGAATCAAGATCTATTTACTTATGTACTAATGAGCGATGGTGAATGCAATGAGGGCACTGTTTGGGAATCAGCAATCTTTGCAAAATCAAAGAAATTGGGGAATTTAATCGCGTTGGTCGATCACAATAAGTTTCAAGCAACGGGACCCATAACTGAGTCATTTGGTTCAATCTCTTTGGCGCAGGCATTTGGTGGATTTGGTTGGAACGTATACGAAGCAAATGGAAATAATCATGAAGAGTTAAACAATTGTTTAATAAGCGCTAGGAGCGGTGACTCACCTTCAGTAATTGTTTGCCACACACTAAAAGGTTCAGGGGTGAGTTTTATGGAGGGGGACAACAACTGGCACTATAGAGCTCCAAATGATGAGGAGTTACGTCTAGCCCTGGCGGAGTTATATGCGAAATAGGTTTGCAGAAGAATTGACAAAAATCGCAATTGAAAACGATGACATAGTTTTGCTGTACGGGGACATCGGAAATCGGCTGTTTGATAACTTTAAAAAAAGTCTCCCAAATAGAAGCTTTAACTGTGGGGTCGCAGAGCCAAATATGGTCGGGGTTGCAGCTGGTCTTACAAAAACTGGTTTCACTCCTTTCGTTTATACAATTAACACCTTTCTGTACCTTAGGGCTTTTGAACAGATCAAGTTAGATGTCTGTTACCCACGAGTGCCTGTAATTATGGTTGGAACAGGGTCTGGCTTAAGTTACTCAGAATTAGGTACGACGCATCACTCTCTTGAAGATCTTGGAGTTCTTCGGCAATTTCCAAATCTACATATATATGCACCTTCTAGCCCGGATGAGCTAGCAGAAGTGATGAGATTCGCATATGCAAGCAAAGCACCTTCTTATATTCGTATTGGCAAGAAAGGTGAGGGCGAATTAGCAAAGCTTGAATCTGTTCTAGACAATTCCAATTACTTTGGTCCTTTCTATTCATCTGAATCTAAAGAGTCCGAATTGGTTTTGATTAGTTGCGGAACTATCTCTGAAAATGTAAGCAAGACATGCAAGATATTGAGAGATTCTGGAATCAAAGTGGATCACATAACACAGCCGCAAATAGCACCTCTAAATATTGCGGCGCTTTCGCGAATTGTAAGCAAATACAGAAATGTAATAACAATTGAAGAACATAACTCTGTCGGCGCACTCTCAGCTATTTACTCAGATCTAATTTCAAAACTTGAATCGCGACCCAATTTCACAAGCATCTCGATCCCTTCGACATTCCACATTGGCCTTGGTAATCTGGATGAAGCTCGCGAAACTCTAGGTCTCGATCCAGATTCGCTTGCAAACAAAGTCATAGCTTTGGTCTAAAAATGAGATTTATTGCTTTTGATTTAGATAATACAATTCTTGACTACGGAACTTCACTACATCAACTCAAGTTGGATAGAGCAGAACTCAATAAAATCTCTACATATACTAAAGCTGACTTCAAGCTACGAGTAATAGCTGAATTTGGCGAAGATTATTGGACAGAGCTCCAAGGATTTTTATACACTGAATACGTTGTGTACTCGCGAATTGACCCAGAATTCGTTAAACTTTTGAATTATCTAAAAGTGAATCAATGGCAAACGTCAATAATTAGTCATAAGACTGAATTTCCCTATATGGGACCCAAGTTGAATATGCGAGATTGTGCTCTAAAGAGACTAGAAGTGGCGGGAGTAGAAAAACTTCTTACAGACGGAATCCACTTTTTCAGTACAAAAAAAGAGAAAATCACTCATATTAATTTAGTCAAGCCAAACATTTATATTGATGATTTGGAAGAGATTCTCGACTTACTGTCGAATGAGATAACTCGACTTCTATTTAGTTCGGCTAGCCTAGAAATTACCTCTAAATACAGTCCAGTTTACGATTGGCGCTCCGTTTACAAATACCTCGAAGTTGAGGATTAACATGAAAATTGACTTTTTAGTTCCTTTTTTTGATGTTAAAGATGTCCTAAATGCAGAACGACTAGCAGGGGGTCGTAATAATCATGCAATAAAGGTCGAAACGAAAAAAGGAATATATGTTTTGAAGAGATATCTTAATGAGGTAGATCGCAACGAACGCTTTGATCGAGAAGTGTCATTTCTTAAACATTGCTATAAAGTTGGAGTTAAGGCAGTTCCAATTCTGCTTGATCAGGATAGAAAGAGCTATTCAATCCTTCAACAATACGTAAAAGGGCTCCGACCTGAAAGTCTAACAACCTTTCACTTCAATGCAGCGTCACAATTCATTGCAGAGATCAATCAAAATTTGACTGAGGAGATCGAATCTTTACCGCGCGCTGCAGATTCTTTTGTTACTGGAGCTGATGTTGTAGATAATTTAAAAGCTAGATTTGAGAGCTTAGGTGACGCCAAGATTGCATCAGCTCTTCAACCAAAAACTTATGCCAATTTCGTAAAGGTTTTCTCAGAATTAGTAAGTGCAGGCTCACCTACAAATAGTGCTCTAATTAAGCACTTAAACGAACTGAGCCAGATATCAAGTCGAATATTTCTCTCCCCATCCGACTTCGGATTCCATAATTGTATTGAGTCCAAAGATGGATTGACATTCATTGACTTCGAATACAGCGGTATAGACAACCCCCTCAAATTGATTCTTGACTTTATATACCAGCCAGATTTCTACATAACGCAGGATTACGCACATTTGTTCTCTGATGAGATAGGTAAGCCCTACGGATTAAAGTATGTAGAGATACCGCGGGAGGTAAGACTAGCCTTCGCCCTCAAGTGGTTCCTCATGGTTGTAAAAAGGATTTTTGACCTCCCGCAAACGAAAGTAGATCCCGGCCATGCTGAGAATTACTTTGCTACTCGATTAAAGCCACTAACCTAGAGTCATGAGGGAAATCGACTTGCTCCAGAGTAAACATAGCTCGGTAAAACGTGACTACCTCGCCAGAGTTAATGATGGAGAATTCCCAAAACACATAGCCGCTGAACTTGCCAAAAAGTGGGACTTTGACTACTGGGATGGTGACCGTCGGATTTGCTACGGAGGGTATAACTACAGGCCAGGGTATTGGACTCCAGTAGCTGAAAGGCTTATTCAAGAGTACAAATTAACTCCTGAGAGTTCTGTTCTTGATGTCGGATGCGGCAAAGGTTTTCTCTTATTCGAAATTTCACAACTCCTTCCCGGCGTTAGAATTGCTGGACTAGACATTTCAACTTATGCCGTCGACCAGAGCCACCCATTCGTTAAGGAATTTATAACTATCGGCTCTTCAGAAGCGCTACCTTGGGCAAATGAAGAATTTGATCTTGCTTTCAGTATCAATACTTTCCACAATTTGTATACCTTCCAACTCTTTCCATCACTCAAGGAGATAAAGCGGGTTTCAAAATCCACTTATGTCTGCGTTGAGTCTTATCGAACTGAGAAAGAAAAAGAGAATTTACTCTATTGGCAAGTTACTTGTGAAGCTTTTTTAACTCCGGAAGAGTGGGTTTGGTGGTTCAACTTAACTGGATATGATAGAGACTATGGCTTCATCTACTTTGAGTAGCAAATGAGGAAAAGTCTTTGAAGTTCAAGGCAGCGGTACTCAGAAAAAGCAAACATCCTCTATCCATAGAGTCTGTAGAGTTTCGAGACAAATTGAGTGTGGGACAAGTCTTAGTGAGAATCCAAAGAACCGCAATCTGCGGTTCACAAATTGGAGAAATTGATGCAGTGAAGGGCCCCGATAAGTATTTGCCTCATCTATTGGGACATGAAGCTGTCGCTGAAGTTGTTGATAGTGGCAAATCAAAGAAGTGCTCCGATGGCGACCAGGTAATTCTTCATTGGATTAAATGTGAAGGAATTGATGCACCACCACCAAGGTATTTCTCAAACTCTGAGCAAATCAATGCTGGTCAAATAACAACTTTTTCTGAATACGCTGTTGTATCTGAAAACCGCCTTACAGTTGTTGATAGGTGCAAATCTGAATCTTTAAACCAATATTCCATAATTGGCTGTGCGCTTCTAACTGCTTACGGAACACTTACTCATGTCATTGGTAGCAAAAGATTGGGGAAGGTTTTGGTGCTTGGAGGCGGCGGCATCGGCCAAGCCACTATTTTATTACTAAAACACTTCTATGATTCGGACATAACTATAGTAGAACCTAACAAGAGTAAGTCTCGCTACTGCCAAGAGATTGGGGCCTCTACTTCCTTAACTGATATTTCTCAATTAGGAATAAAGGCTCTCTTCGACTCTGCTGTTGAAACTACTGGCGTTCCAGTGGTAATTGAAAGATCCTATGAGGCTCTGAACCAAAACGGAATTCTAGCCTTAGTGGGCGTAACTAAAGTTGGACTAAAAGTTACTATTGACCCAATGCCACTTCACTATGGCAGGGAAGTAGTAGGAATCTACGGTGGCAACGCAAAACCAAAAAGGGATATACCTTTATTGGTCCAAGCCCTAAGTGAATCTGAATTAGCTAAGAAACTGCAGTTCAAAGAGTTTTCGTTTAATCAGGTCGATGTCGCTATACAAGAGTTACGCAATGGAAGTTTCACTGGCCGGGTCATTTTGAATTGTGAAGTTTAGCTTAGCCAATTCGATTTCTTGGACCAGTAATTTGGAAATCTAAATTTTGAATCCTTTCTAAATCCGTAAGGTTCCAGGTAATCTAGAAAGACTGTTCTGATTTCTGATGCCTCGGAGCTTTCTTCCCACAAACCATTCTCAAATTCATAAACTTCCCTAACAAAACTGCGTATGTCATCTTCAGGCATTCGACCCGGCTTTACCCCTATTTGTCTAAAGTGTTCTAGTCCAGTCGCAGAAAAGACTCCACGATCTCTCATCTCTGCTAGTCCAATTGGATTTCCTGTATTACTATCAAGAAAGTCACAATAAGCGACAAGTCGAAGAAGTGGACTAGTTAACTTGTTTGTAAACGCCGGAGTGGATATTAAATGCAGAGGTTTGCGATTCAAAAAAGCAAGTTCATGTAAACCGGTATCTGCCCCAATGCAGAAAGTGGCCAAAGAAAAAAGTGCGAGATCGTTGCTATCACTTCGAACTTTAGAATTTGCATAATCCCAGAAAACTACATCGTGATTGATGCTAATTTCTCTTGCTTTGCTACCTGCACGGACAACTGCAAATCCATGTCTCGCAAGCTCACCTACTAGCGTTTTTGTTTGACCTTCATCCAAATTTCTATATTCTGTGAAAGTATCGTCTGCTCCTAAAATACTTGAGCTAAATTGAGAATCCCGTAATGCAAGGACAATCAAATTGTTACCAGGGATAGATCTCCTTTCAAGTTCGCTTTGTACTACCTGGATTTCGTGTTTTTCTATTTTTACAGGAGATGAAAGGTTGTGGATAGTCACATTGGACTCGCCCGTAAACATGTTGAGTGGCGTAAAGTTCAGCCGGTGCACGTTGAAAGTTTGGAATTCGTTTAAAGCAATAATAAATGGAACTACTAGTAAACGTGGAAGAATATTCAAGCTTCTACTGCATTTGGATATTAGTGCTTTATTGAAGTGAGTGCGACTGTTGGGTTTACACACAAAGTCGATTTTTCTTGTTCTTGTAGGGGATTCAATTCTCTTGAGTGAGATGTATGTATCAAGATCAGAGCTCATATGGCCTAGCCGACTTGGGATTTCACCAAACCTAACAAGAATCACTTTCTTAACGAAATAAAGTAATACAATAGTAGGAAGCGCAAAAAGCAGAACGATTGGAAAATAGAGTCCAGATCGCCTAACTAGCCTAAAGATTAGGAGTTTCTCGAGTGAAACAGACAAAGTTATTGAACCACCTCCCATGTCATCCAAAAAGAAGAATACCAAATTGACCTTAGTCACTAATTTTAGTCGTTTCTTTCTTCCAGGTGATTATAAGGTCGAAAGAAAAGGAGCCATAAATAGAAGGGTAAAGAGGGCTATTTTTCTAGATCTTGATGGGACCCTATGGCCTGATTTGGGACCTGGCTCAATTGTTCGAAATCCAGTTATAGATAAGGATGTTTTGTTAAAACTGCTTGAGCTTTCCAATGCGGGTTATCTGCTTATTGGAATCACCAATCAAACCTTTTTTGGTTATCAAACAAAACTGAATCCCTTTTCTGTTTTTAAATATCGTTACAAAATGAGGCAAGTTGTAAGAGATGGTATCTTAGACCTAATCTACGTATGTCATCATCATCCTGAATCAAGGCTTTCCTATTTGAAAACAGAATGTTCAAGACGAAAGCCAGATTCCGGTCTAATTCAATGGGCAAAAATGGATTTAAGTCTTGAGATGGATAAGTCAATAGTAATAGGTGACCGTATAACAGACATGATTGCAGGGCAAGATTCTGGAATAGCTTCAAGATTCTTGATCGCGAATCCTAGGTGCCTTGAATGGAACATTTCAGAACGTGCAGCTTCCATCTCATCTATTGCTTTTAGTGTCTCTAGAAGTCTTATTGATGCGCTCGATAACATCAAAGGTCAGATTTAATGAGATTTAATCTACTTATATTGGGCGCAGGGCGTGGTACCCGCCTCAGCCCCCTTACTGATGTGCTGCCTAAGCCCCTTTTAACAATTGATAATTCTGAAACGATTCTTCTACGAATGGTAAAACAGTTCAGAAAGTTGATTCCCATATCAAATATTTGGGTCAATGTTTCAACCCATCCAGAAATTTTCTTAAATTACTTGAGTGGCCTCGATTCTGAGTTTCGCCCCCAAGTACTCTTCGAGCCAAATCTCTTGGGCTCGGCAAATACCATTTTTGAGCTCTCAAAAGTGCACAATAGCCCTACTTTAGTTATTCATGGTGATTTAATTCTTTCTAATGAATATGTCAATTCTTTATTTGAAGTTATCTCTCGTGATCCTGAATTTGTGGTATTTTGCCATAGTCGATCGTCTGATAGTGCAAGATCTCAAATCACAATAAACAATTCAAATATTGTTAAATCTTTAGTAAACAAAAGTGTAAATTCTGTTGTTGACTCAAACGTGTTGGTAAATTCTGGAATCTACTTTTTCCCAAATCTTAAACAAATTGGTTTGGCACCCGAAATTGGAATAGAAATTGCAGATTCGATTCTGCAGACCTTAATTCGATTCAGCAAATTGCTTGCATTCGAAATTAAAGAGGAGAGAGTTGCAGTTGACAGTTTTAAACAATTAGAAGAGGCCCGGAATCTTGTTAAAAAAGAAAGGCTTCGTTCATGAATTCTTCAACTTCGGTCATTCTGATTGGGATATTACCTCTTCTAGAAACTTGTATTCCAGCAGAGAGTGAACCGAGGAACGCGGACTCGTAGAGCTTGCATCCCGCTGCCATAGCAAGGGAACTCATTGCCAGTAATGAATCTCCTGCCCCAGAAACATCAATCGCGCTTCTGTTTGCTGCCGGAATTCGATCCGTTGACATAACTTCCTTCCCGTCTTTATAGCCCCCGAGTAAAATCCCATCAGCGCCCAACTTTAAGATGACAGATTTTGTATTTAGATTATTAGCAAGTTGTTGGGTTAGAACTGCAATACCATCTACATTATTTCTTAACTCTAAACGTGCCTCGTGTTCTGTTGGCGTGATTAAATCCACACCTTTAAATTTGGAGAGAGACCCAACTTGAGATGAAGACTGGCTATCAGCGGCGGTAAAGAGGCCACCTCTCTTTCTAGCTTCATTTAAAATCTTTGAAACCAAAACTGGGTATAGGGTTCCATAAGAAAAATCACTGAATATAAGCAAGTCGCAATCGCCAACCAACTTAAGAGTAGAATGATAAATATTTTCTTGTAATGAAACTTCAGCCTCTTCCGGCCTAAAGTGAGTTAAACGAAAGAGAGTTTGACTTGAATTCTTGAATCTTTGTTTTACGACCGTTGGTCGGCTTCGATCTCGAATAAGTTCTGTATTAACACCTTGATCAACCAAGTTTTTTTCCGCCCAACTCGCCGCATCATCATCACCGGTGAGGGAAACTAGGTTTACTTCCGCCCCCAAAGCTTTGCAATGAGCTGCAACAATGCCGGCACCACCCAAATATCGTTTGGTATCGACTGGAGTTGAAACTACCAATGGATCCTCTTGAGACATTCCTAATGATTGACAGGCTACAAACTCATCAACTATGAGGTCGCCAATCACTACTACTTTTAGTTCTGAGAAACTTCGGAGGGTGTCCTTTAATGATTCTGCATTTAAACCTTTCATTACCGCATATTTTGCAAAAGATTCTCTCAAGGAGAACTCTGGGGATCGATTTGAGGTTAAGTCTGCTTCAGATAAATGTGTGCTTCCCGAACCAAACATTAAGCGAATTCCAAGTTGTCTTATGTAATCATTTTCTTGGTCTGAACTATTCTTGAACTCCTGCCCCCTAACTACCATGTCAGGTTCGACTCTTTTTAGTAATTCTTTCAATTCCTTGAACTTAACAACCTCTAAAGTGAATGGAAATGACTTAATCATAGATTCCGAAAACTCAACATCTGCAGTTGTTTTATTCTCTGTATTGATTGCTACTATGAGAGAGTCACCAAGACTTCGTGCATATTCAAAAAGGCGAAGATGGCCGAGGTGTACAGCACGAAAGTGTCCATAAACGAGAACTTTAGACACGATTATCCTAAGCCCAAATTCTTCATCGTCTTCACTGTGTACCACCGGTCGTCATCTACTAATTCTCTTGTTTCTAGTTTCTCCCAAACTTCAGATATTGCATCTGCCACCTTTTTTAAAGGAATAAAACCCGTGTTAAGTAATTTACTTGAGTCTTGGCGGTAGGATCGGGGATCGTTTGATGGTAGAAATTCTAATTCTGAGCCAAATTTAATTTGAATATAATTAGCTATTTCACGGATTGAAATATTCTCAAATCCGGCATTGAAGTCACCGGATGGTAATTCTCTTTCAAAGAGGAAATGCTCGTAAACCCTAACCATGTCATCAATATGGATATTGGGTCTTACTTGATCTCCACCTAGCACCGTAATCTTTCCGCGATTAAAAGCTTGCCAGACAAACATATTAACTACCACATCAAATCTCATTCTCGGTGAGAAACCGCAAACTGTTGCTGGTCTAATGTTGTACACATCAAAGTATGGTGAGTAACTTGATACAATTCTCTCTGCCACCATCTTTGTCTTATTATAAACTGAAATTGGCGTTAGTTCTAATTCTTCAGTTACCTTAGGCTCACTTTTAACTCCGTATACACTCCCAGAACTTGCATTCAAGAATTTCTTAATGCCAACTTTTCTGCATAAGTTCATAAGCTGAGTTAAGTGCAAGGTATTGATTTCCCACGAAAGCACTGGATTTAGTTCAACTCCGGGATCATTCGCAATGTTCGCCAGATGTACTACAAAATCAACTCCCTTGAAATCGCTAGTGGTAATTTCTGAAATTGGTTTTCTTATGATTTCTAAATTTTCTCTTTCGGGTAGAAAATTTCCAAACCACTGCGTGTCTATAACTTTAATGTTATGGCTTAGTTCGCATAGTCTTGGTACAAGTTTCGAGCCAACAAAACCACAACCCCCGGTGACCAGGATGGTGCTCAAAGTGACCCCTATTCTCTATGGTTGATGAATATATTCACTTGGTTGCTCCAACAAATCTGAGATCCAGCTGTCTACCCAATCCTTTGTGAGACTTATGCCTTCTTCAAGACTGGTTACGTCCTTCCAGCCTAGATCAGATTTCAGTTTCGAAGAATCCAACATATACGCCTGATCTTTTCCGGGTCTCTCCTTAGCGCCTTTGATAAAGGGCCCTGGATTCTTACCGTAAACCTCGAAGCACATCTCTACAACGCGACGAACTGTCACGAGTCTCGTCGTGGAAATATGGTAGGTCGAACCAATTTGCCCTGCCCTCATAATACTTAGTAATGCACTTGCTACATCATTCATAAAAATAAATGATCTTTCCGAATAACCTCCTCCATGTAACTCGATTTCAGAATCTGAAGCTGCTGAAATTAGAGCCTTAGGGATAATTCGGTACCTTTGTTGGAAAGGCCCAAATACATTTGCCGCCCTTGTGAAAATAACTGGGAATCTACTTCGCTTATGTTCTGCCATAAGGTGAAGATCTCCGGCTGCTCTAGAAATTGCGTATGGAGTTGATGGATTTATTGGAGTATTCTCGGAGATCCAACCTGAAGTTGTCCCATAAACCTCCGGCGTCGTGTAGTGAATGAACTTTTTTAACTTTCCCCATTTAATTAGAGCAGAGGAAAGCTTCGAAAGCCATACGCAGTTTGTTTCGTACCAATCCCAAGGTGTATCCCAACTTTGTGCGACCATGCTTTGGGCAGCAAAGTTCACGATAGTCTCAACCTTGTGACTCTCGCAAATTTCAATAACTCTTTCAACTTCAAAGTTACTGCCGAGTTCCATTATTTCGATATTATGACCATTATCAGCTGAGGAATAGGCTCGATAGAGGGGTTGAATTTCCATTGAGCGATTTAGTCCAAATACATTAAAGCCTTTTTCTAAAAACTTCTTTGCAGTCACTGAACCTGAAAATGAGTTCAAACCAAGCATTAATATAGCATTACCGCTACTCATTTTCGCAAAGCCTCCGCAACAGCATGACAAATTGCAAGATGCAAGTCTTCAACTATTCCATACTCGCCAAAATTTGTAGGAACGTGAATCGAAACATCTGCAATATTTTTGGCTTTTCCACCCTCAAACCCGGTAATAGCACAAGTCTTTACTCCATACTTTTTCGCAGTTTCTAATAATCGCAAAATATTTGGTGAATCACCTGAAGCACTAATAACGATTACCAAATCTGCAGACCCTGGGTTATGAATTTCTAGTTGCATAGAAAAAATATCTTCAAAAGAGACATCGTTACCGAGGGCAGTTAAAATCGCGGAGTTTGATGAAAGTGAGATTGCATTGACTACTTTCTTTTTCTTGCGGATATGCGCGCCTACGCCAAGGTCTACGGCAAAGTGTTCAGCTGTTGCAGCACTTCCACCATTTCCGGCTATATAGACTACTCCCCTCGTCTTTACTATGGCATCTATCTCCGCAATTAGACAAGCTATCTGTCTAAAATCTATGTGTGAAGCAACCGAAGATTCCCTATTAAAGTAACCGCTGAGAAAGTCAGTTACTGCCAAATCGCCCGCATCCACGTTCGAATAATAGCAACTCTTGAGGCTTAGGTACCACATATTAAGAGAAAAAGACTTTGCATTTTCCCAAAAGTTATCTTTGTGCCTACCGCAGACAGCCAATCCCTTTGTGACTATTAAAACTGCGTCAATAAGCCACCTCAGACGTTTAGCAAATTGTATGATCACAAATCTCATCTCTAGGCTAAAACAATTGATTGAATTTAGCTAAGTTCGCGCCTTTCCCTAGTCCTATGAGAGGATAAGGGAATGCTGGCTCCGGTTTTCAGTTCTCAATCAGTATTGGATGAGTTAAGCCAACAAAAAACCTTGTATTACATGGGGATGGCAACTTGTCCCATCTATGGTAGCTCAGGATCTAAATTAAAAGAAAGATTCGTTCTTTTTCAGAAAGGGATATTCTTTTTCGAAACAGCAAATTCTTCTGAATCTTATGAGGAAAGTTTCTTAATTCTTGAGGGAGAATGTGAATTCGTAGAGTTAGATGGGTCTAATCAACCTATTAACGTTAGGAATTTAGAATCTTTAGAGAATTCTTCAAATTTATATATCTCACCTAAATCCAATTCTGCATTCCTGTTGATCATCAAATCTGAGGCTGTGTTGTTTTTCCACGCGGCATATTCGAGTTTTTCAAGCAAAGTAAAGAGAGTTCAGGATGTGAATTCAATCATCCAGTTTGATTTTAGGAACTTTTTAAAGCAGTCTTTGAATGAGTCAATTGCTAGAGAATCAGATAAAGTATTTAGAAGGATAAACTATAGTGAAGTCGTCAGTCGAAATGACTTAACCCGCCTCAAAGAGCATTTGAATACAGGGTCGTTAGATAGGGCAAGAATATGTGTTCATAAAGATAATGAATCCTTACTTCAGGAAATGTTTATTGCTTTCGACCAGTCCAATTTCGTAACGCCCGCATATCACCCCGATAAGGACGAATCTTTAATGGTGCTCGAAGGGTCTACCGAAATCGTATTGTTTGATGAATTTGGTAATGAAGAGTCTAGAGTGCAACTAGAACCTTGGGGTAATCTGGCAAAAAAACCAAGTTTTCTTCGACTTAGAAAAGGGGTAATACACACTTTGTTGGTTCGAAGTGATTATGCACTGCTTAAAGAGACCACAAGTGGCCCTTTTAGAGGAACAAGTACAGTGATTCCAAATTGGGCGCAAAGCGTTGTAAAGGGTGACTTAAACAAGGTGAATTTTGCTGAGGGTGAAGACTAATGTCAGAATTATTAGTTGTGGGTGGAACTTCGGGATTAGGTCTTGAATTCGTTAAGGCTAGAATCTCTGCGGGAGACAAGGTCGTAGTAGTATCTCGAAAAGAATTTAAATTAAATGGTGTCACAAGTATTATTTGTGATCTGTCCGATGCAGAAGAAGTGGGCCTTAGTATAAAAGGGCTTTTAAGATCAAAACTCAATTTCGACTCTTTACTTTTTTTTCAAAGAAGTCGAAAAGGCTCTTACGAAGATTCATGGCAAAGTGAATTCGATGTAGCTGTTTCGTCCACACGTCAATTTCTTCAAAGCTCACAAAGCATGCTTCGTAATGATGGAGATAAATCAATTGTAATTGTAAACTCTATCGCTAGCACTTTCATTTCCAGAGATGCGACAGATGGATATCAAATTTCAAAGGCTGCTTTGCTGCATCTGGCAAGATACTATGCAGTAGTTTTAGGTAATCAAGGCATACGTATCAACACCGTAACGCCTTTTGCATTTGTGAAGGAGATTAGCAAAGATTTTTTTGAGTCAAATCAAGACTGGAACAAAATTATCGAGAAAAGAATCCCCCTACGCCGAATCTGCACACCTGAAGATATAATAAACTTGATTGATTTTCTCAGAGGTAAGCAATCTAATTATATTACTGGGCAGGAAGTAATAATAGATGGCGGACTAAGTTTATCTCTCGGAGTTGATCTCAATTGAGTCAAAATTCAGCCAGAAAAATTCCTAGAATTTACAAACGAACTAATTGCCGGCTATGCCTTAGTTCGAATCTTCAACTATTGTTTGCCCTCACCCCCACACCACCCGCTGAATGGTATTTTGTGGGTGAAGACCGAAAAGCAACTACAGTATCTTTTCCGCTCGACTTGTATTTTTGCGAAGATTGTAAACATATTCAATTGCTTGATGTTCTCGATCCTGAAGATTTGTTTGCAAATTACTTCTATGAGTCAAATACATCTCCTGGTCTTGTTAATCACTTTGCAGAATATTCGAGGGTTGTCTCGGAAAAATGTAGACTGCTAGCTGGCGCTCTAATAGTCGATGTAGGAAGTAATGATGGAACCTTGCTCGAGCACTTTGCACAATTAGGACATAGGGTTATTGGCATTGAGCCTTCGAAAAATTTGTCAAAGATGTGTAATAGTCGAGGGATTAAGACTTACAATTCGTTCTTAAATCGTGAAGTTGTACATGATGTGCTTAAAGATAATGGTTATGCCGAGTTGGTAACTGCAAATAATGTCTTTGCACATAATGATGACCTTCATTGTATGGCTGAATGTATAAATATGCTGCTTGCCGATGGTGGAACCTTTGTTTTTGAGGTGTCGAGTATTTTACATACTATGAAAGGTTTGGTACTCGACTATATCTATCATGAACACCTGTCCTATCATTCCCTAATTTCCCTGGTCCCGTTCTTGGAAAGATTTTCACTTCAAGTTTTTGATGTAGAGATTGTTGATACTAAAGGTGGTTCCTATCGAGTTTTTGCAAAGAAGTCATCGTCTCCGATCAAAAAATCTGACAGATTGATTAATGCCCTAGAAGTTGAAGTTTCTAGTGGATTGAATAACGCTGATTTCTACATTCAAATGTATCAAGAAATGATTAGTCAAAAAAAGAAATTGAATGAGTATCTGGGAAGTCTACCTAAAAACACAAAAATTGTGGGTTATGGAGCTTCTGCAACTACAACAACATTGACATATGAGTTTCAACTGAACGAAACTATCAGTTTCCTTGTCGATGACAATCCAATTCGACATGGTAAATTCCTTCCCGGTACTGATATAAAAGTTTACCCTACTTATCAACTAGAGACTGAGACACCAACACACATAATCATTCTTGCTTGGCGCTTTTCTCAAGTGATTCTTGCGAAGCTTTTTAAATCTCTTCCCGATGGCATTATTTATATTGTACCTTTACCTCAATTAAAAATAATTAGAAGTGGAGAGTAAGTCAGTGATTTCTAGAGAACCTCAATATGCTGATCATTTTGATTTCATGAAAACGACTGGTCAAGTAAATCTCGGGGTGAATGTAAATTTCACCTGGTTTCTAGACCCTAAGCGCCTGACATTCACACTCGCAAGATACAAGTTTGTAGCCAAAATGTTACAAGGTATGGAGAGTATAGCTGAATTAGGTTGCGGAGATGGATTTGCCTCAAGAATTGTGGCACAAGAAGTAGGTCGATTAACTGCAACTGATTTCGATCCGCTCTTTATCACGGATGCTTTGAATTCAAAGCCAATATACGAAGAAAAAATATCTTTTTTGGTTCATGACATTCTTGAAGGCCCAATTCCTGGAAATAGATTTGAAGCAATATATTCGTGTGATGTACTAGAGCACATTAGTAAATCAGATGAAGATAGATTTTTCACAAATTCAGCTCTTTCTTTGAAACCCAACGGTACTTTCATAGTCGGAACACCCTCGCTTTCATCCCAAGTCCATGCATCACAACGAAGCAAGGAGGGACACGTAAATTGTAAGACTGGTAAGGAACTCGTTGAGGTTTGCAAACTCTACTTTAACAATGTTTTCCTATTCGGCATGAATGATGAAGTGCTACACACTGGACACTCTGAAATGTGTCACTACTATTTTGCTTTATGTGTTAATCAAAAATAATAATTTGTTTTGTCATTTTTATTCAAATATTATTGAGCCAATAATCTGATAGTTGGGGTACTGGCTTGCTACGAAAGGTATGCTTAGAGATGAACTCAGCGTGGTAGAGGGCTAACTTCGAAAGAGTTGGTTTTTGTCCATAGGATTCTAAATTAAAAATGTCCGACATAAATTCTAAAAGTTGATTCTTCGAGCAGTTTACCAACTCAATCTCATGGGTTTCAAATTCTGATGCTTTTTGAGCCTCAAGAAATGTACTATTGAAAACTTCTTCAGGCGTTAAAAGTCTTTTCTCTTTGACACTAAAGTAACCCTTTGGCAAGAAAAGTGGGAAGAGCTTTGACGAATACAAGTTGTAAAGGCTGTAAAAGTCACTCAGATAAACTCGCTTACGGAACAAGGTAGCAAGGGAGTCCATACCTAACCCTGTAGAAATAACGAACTTGCATCTCGCGAATAGTGCTAATTCCAATATTTCCCTGTTGCCTAACCCAATCGTTCGAACATCAAAGTCTTTGGCGAAGGGTAGATCAATAAAATTCTTGTGCTCAATCGCTATTTCTTTCTCAACTTGTCGCCCCATTCGTACTACTGAGTAACCCCGAGATAGAAAGAACATTATTGAATCTATGTATTCGCTTACGTCTACATTTCTATGGGAGTGCAGGGAGATATTTTCCGTATCATTTCGTGATTTATAGTACGCATTATCTCTCAGGCAGAATAGTATGAGAGGTTTTGCAAGCTCTATTCTGATCTTTTCTAAAAACACTCTAGCTAGCATATTTTGATTTTCAGTAAATTTGAATATTTGACTGTGGTCATCCAGTATTGTTCCATCACCTACACCTATATTACGATTTAAGATGAGACTTTGAAATCTTACTTTAGGTTGTATCGCACTATAAATCTTCAGTAACGAAGGATTGCCGCTCGCCCGAAGTTGGTTAGTCCAAAACTTGCTAATAGTTTGATTGGTTGTGTTACCGAATAGATACCAGAGAGCCCTCTTTTGTTTTCGTTTTTCAAGACTTTCTAAATAATTTACTTCGGTATCAAATGTAAGATGACCTATGGCGGACTGATTTATCAAACCGATCCGAAAACCAAACAATTAAAAAAACAAACCCAAAACATTTCCCACAAGGTTGCGAAAGAGAAGATAAAGGGCTTGGTTTGTAATTTTCACGAGATCATAAACCTTAGAAACTTTAGATAAATTCTGGAAACTAAAACGAGCCAACTGGGTCTCTTCACAAAACTATATTACTTGCTGAATACTGCATGGGTATGAGCCTTAGGTCGATTAAGTATATTAGGAACCACAATACCAATAATCAAGAATCATACCTTTACAAACATAGTCCACTCCATACTCACCCTCGTTTTTTCACCTCCAATACTTCCCCCATGAAGTAACTTGTCATGAAACACAATTGCATCGCCTGGATTTGATTCAAAAAATATTGGATTTAGGCTCTTTTCATCTTCACGGATTACTGGTTTTACCAATCCTGACTTTTCTGCTTGGCCAAAGTCCCATTCTTTTTTGTGTGATCCTGGGACATACTTAAATCCGTTTTTTCCTTTTTCTGAATAAAGGCTTATCCAAATCTTGAGTCTTCGGTAGCCTTCCGGTGTATACCAATTGCCTAATCTCCAAAACCACTCATCAGCATGTATTGGACCAACGTCTGTAGGCGAGTCGGGCCTCACTAACCTCCAATATATCTCCTGAGGTTCTATGCCATCTTCACCAGAAACAATAACTTCACCAAGTTGTTCTTCTATTTTCTGGAAAAGCGAAGTTCCTCTAATAAAGTCAACAGCAGTCATATTTAGAATCCTTTTTCGCTTTGGCCAAATCGAATCATGATCTAAGAAGTGTGCCTTGGTGTGATAATCCGCCATCTGAAGATTTTCAAACTCATTGATTAGATTTGGTGCTACAGATTCTATGTTTTTGAGCCAGGCCGTACGAACAAAATTTCTTACTTCGGTTAGCTCTGAGGAAGTAAAAGAAATACCTAAGAAATATCCATTTGCCCCATCTATTTCCTTTAACATCGCCATTTTTCTCCATGCCCCCAAGAATAGAAATACCCAAATAGTGTAACCCAAAAATACTACTTCTGAGTATAAACTTAGCTGCGTGTTGTACATTTTTGGAGGCCATGGATATGTTGGGACTGGACTCCGACGTTGCCTTGATAGACAAAACGTAGACTTTTTTAGTCCGACACGGGTCGAACTAGACTTAAGTGACTTAAAAAGTATTTATAAATGGTTAAAAGTTACAGGTGCGAGCCCCGGGCAAGGCGATTCCGTAATTTACTTAGTTTCAAATCCAAAAAGATCTGATTGGACTGATAATGATATTCGTAGACCGTCACAGCACCTGCAAAATCTTTTTAGCGCTTTCCATGATTGCCACTTCATATATTCAGGTTCAGTGGATATTTACGGTACTCCTCAAATATTACCAATAACAGAGAGTTGCCCAGTCTCTCTTGAAAGCCCGTATGCACGTAGTAAGTATAAAGCCGAAGAGACTCTGTCCCGACATTTGCCGCCATCAAAGTATCTTGTGTTACGCCTTCCTGGAATTTATGGTGGACTAGACCCAAGTTCAAGTGTCTTGAACAAATTTATAGTTTCTTTAATAAATCTAGAGCCAGTCAAGATCCGAAATGTTGACGTTTTGGGATTACAAAGAGATTGGATATATAGAGGTGATTTAGCTCAGGCAATAGTTAAAATGTCTAGAGAGAAGGCATGCGGCGTTTTCAATTTCGTCTCAGGACGTTCAAAGCCCATAGACTGGTGGATCAGAACCCTTGCTACAGAATCTAATCTTGCGTTGAACTATGAAATTGAGGGTAGCAATAAGGACGACCAGAGATTTGATCTAATTTTTGATTCAGATAAGTTACGAACTGAGTTCAGTTGGCTTGAATTTTCTAGTTTGAGTATCAATCATTTTTATGAACCTTGATTTGAAGCTCTTTTTCCTGATTGGTTTGATTTATATTGGGACTTAGAAAATAGAACTAAAATTCCCACATCTGGCGTATGATCTTATTATTTGGCTGTAACCAGTTTAAAAATTCTTCATTAAGGTTTTGTGTATCTGAGACTACTTCACTAAACTTGTGAAATTCAGCTAAACTTTCTTTCATAATTAGAGCTTCTTTTTCTTTAACATCCGAGTGTATGTGAGTAGCGAAATGCAGTGATAATTTCTCTTTAGCCCTGGTAGCTACCGAAGTTTTAGTAGCCTCTAAATTGCCATTAAATGTAAACAGAAAAACTCCAATTTCAATGGATTTGAAATCATATCCATACTCTCTAAAGATTTGAACGGCGACATCCCATTTTCTGATGCGTTGATCTCCTTCGCCCTCAATTAGAAATTGGGGAGGTGCCTCACACGTAGTTGCAAGCTTTAGAATGTATCTCAAGGAATGCTCGTGCATCTCGCAGACCACATGATTTGCCACCACTAAATCAATATTCAAAGGCATTCTTCTCAATTCAGCATGTTCCCACCAGGGAGCATGTAAGATTATGGATTCCGTTCTATTTCTTTCTTCTAAGTACCCATCTAAAGTCTGACGTAACTCAATTTCGGGAAAACACTTAAATAATAGACTCTGCCATAAATAGAAATTCTCCGTAACTTCCACAGTTACTAACGTTCGCTTTCTTGATAGCGCTAACAAAAGACTCAACCAACCACTTCCGGGTCCAATCTCCAAGATAGCATTACATTTAGGAAAAATGTCGTTTATCATTCGAAGATTAAAAAAAGCATTAATCAAGGATGCTCCTGGGGCTGGTAAAGAAAGTGCTTTAAACATTGGTCCAACTCGCTCAGCCACAGTCCCCATGAGGCTTATCTCGTTAGAACTTAGTCCCCCCCCTTTTTTTTCAAGTCGCCCGAGCCATCGTTCTTTCCTATTCTCGTGCATTGAGTCTGCTAAATTCTTCAAATCCTCAATACTTTTAAGCTTAGTTGGCCAAGAAACGGTCAAAAAGTGAATTGGCTGAAAACCAGCTTGAGCAAGGAAGGGAAGTTTTTTCTGCGCTTGTGCCTCCCTTATCCGGTAACAATCTAGTAGTTCCTCATACTGGTTCGAAAAACTTATGGCATTAGACGTCATGATAGGTCATAATATACACCAAGATATAATGAGTAAAAGCTCTCCATGAAAGTTGGATAATTGCTACAGGTATTTCGCACTCTAAAGAAAGTATCTAATTCTTTTCAAACTCTGATGCAGTTTTGCTTACTAATGAGCCGCCTTGCGCGTTTTAATAATCCACAATACCAAGCATTTCGTAAGATTGTCAGAGACTTGAATTATTTACTAACACAAAACTATCTAAAGAGTCTCCGTAACAGGTCAAATTCCAAGACTGATCTAATAATTGAAAAGGAACATGGGAATACTTTTGATTGTACTGGCTGTGGATCAAGTATTGGACATGTCAAAGATTCTGAGAGTCAACCTATATTTATAACTAATGTCTTTACTATGCACTTTGGGCATACGAGACTTGTTTCTACACTAATTCAATCCAAGATATTGAAGTTGACTAAACATTCTTTGATTATTTTTGCTTCCAACTTTTCGAATAGCTGGTTGTATGTACAATATCTAAACCCCTTAGTGCCTGTAATAAAGTTAGATGATGCAACAGTAAATTTCATCGAAGCCATGTATCCTTCGAAAATTGCATCAATTGAGACTTTCTCTTTAAATGATGGTGAAGTTGAATTCAAAAAAGGCACCGAGGTTGTCCAGCAAGCATGGAATACTCGTTTCAATCGACCTTTTCTAAAAATATTTGAAGAAGATGTCAATTTTGGTTTGGATGCCCTTAAAGAGTATGGTTTTAGAGATTCAGATTGGTTCGTTTCTTTATCAACGCGTAATTCTAATCGCTACGCATTAGAAAGAAATTGTGAATCAAGCACTTACGTGGAAGCTATTAGAACAATTCTTAAAGCTGGCGGTTGGGTCGTTCACATGGGGAAATTCGATACTCAAATAATTGACTTTCAACATCCAAGATTTATTAACTTACTCGATAAACACTGTGAGAGGCTAGATATCTTTTTGCTTTCTGCTGCTAGATTCCACGTTGGTGCAGCTTCAGGAATTTCAGAAATTCCAAATCTTTTTGGGACTCCAACGTTGTGGACAAATGTTCCTAACCTCGCTCAACAGCCCACGATACCAAATAGTTTAACACTACCAAAATTGAATTTACTCCCAGCTCAACCTGTAAGGGATTGGAGCGCTGCGCTTGGATTTGATTACCCTACTGATCCATCAGTGCAGAAATTTCGAGATAACACGAGTGACGAAATAGCGCATGCTTGTGAAGAACTTCTTTGTGGTTTACCTCGGAATAGTAAAATGCAGGGTGTGGCTTTAGCTGCTTTCTCTAGCAGAGGAGCACCCCTCCATAATATTTCTGAATATTTTCTTTCAAAACACTCTTATCTGTTTAGCAGGCAATAGCCCTCATTCCAAGATGTTTGGGCTGAAATATATCCAATATTGAGAGGCTTTCAATACGAAGAATCCAATTTGCCTCGTGTAATACTGTTTGATCTCTACTATATAGTGTTAGGCTAGTCTGATGAAAGGGCAATTAACTCTTCCAAGACCAACGCCTGCGCTTGGCCAGACTTACTACGAAAAGAATCTTTCGATGCGGCTGAATCATTCTTTAGAAGCTAGCAAGAACTATGCAATTTACCTAAATTCTAACCGCAGACAAAAATTGCTCCAATATCGACCGATAAAGATTGATATTGAACCGATAAGTAGATGTAATTTTCGCTGCACAATGTGTGTCGTTAGCTCTTGGGATAAGGGGAAACGTGCGCAGGACTTAACCCTAGAAAGTTTCGAACAAATTCTGGAAAGTGAACCGCAAATAGTTGAGATCAAGCTACAAGGTTTAGGTGAGCCTTTAATGCTAGGAGATTCACTTTTTGAGATGATTCGTCTGGCTCGCCGCCAGCACATTTGGGTCAGAACTACTACTAATGCCTCGCTTCTGCACTTAAATGAAAATTATACAAAGCTCATAGATTCTGGAATATGTGAAATTCAAGTATCCATCGATGGCGCGACAGACGCAACATTTGAATCTATTAGGAAAGGAGGTAAAGCAAAGAGAGTTTTCAGCAATTGCCAGATTCTTAACTCATATGCTGAAAGGGTTAACTGGCAATGTGCGAAGATGTGGACAGTTGTTCAAACTTCTAATCTCAATGAGCTTGAGGATCTAGTCCATGTAGCTTCTGACCTGGGTTTTAAAAGTCAATGTTTTGCAATCGACTTGCATGGATGGGGGGTCGAGGAATGGAACACGATTAATAGTGGTGTAGAAGTTAGTTCTGAATCCTTGAACAACAATCGATTTCTTGAGTTAATAGAGATAGGAAAGAGATTAGACGTAAAAGTCGAGTTTTGGCAAAATGCAACCAAGTACTCAATCTCACAACCTGAATCTCTATGCCCTTGGCCCTTTGAACGAACGATGATTACTTCCGACTTGCGAGTAACGCCATGCTGCATGATTTCCAATCCTGAAACTTATGAGATCGGCAGTAAATACGAAATTTCGTCCTGGGAATCCTCCGACTATCAGAATTTTAGAAATCTGCATTTGTCAGGTCAAATTCCAGATGTGTGCAAGAGCTGTTACTCCGATCAATAGAAAAGTACTAATAGAGTGTCTTTAGCAGACTTCCAATATCGAGCGCCTGCACAATACAGTCATCTATATCAACAGCATAGTCATAGCTTCCGGCTCGACCGATGGAAAAAACACCATCTGGCATCAAGTCAAAATATGCTTTAGCTTTCTCTTTCTCTTTCTTAATTGGTACCGGATAGTGCTTTCCATTCATTGATGGTATCTCCATCCCAATCAATGTATTTTGCGCTTTGTGTTTTGTAAATCTCTTATACTCCACAAGTCTTGTAAATTGCTCTGAATTCGCATAGTAAATAAAATACACATTTTCAGGGAATGCAAATTCCTGCGGCAACACGATTTTGTGGAAGTCCCTTCCTATATATGGCAAACTACCATAACAAGCCTCAAACAATTCATCGGGAGAAATTGTGTTAACAATCACATCAAATTTCCGCCACTCCTTACCAAAAAAAACCTTCCTTTTTTCAATTTCATAGACTTCCACTTTAGTATTTAGAAGAACTGTTACCCCATTTGTTGAAATTTCAAAATAGTCATCGTAGCCATTATGAGCGAATGGGTAACCGGAAATAGCAGTATCCCACGCTGCTCTTGCCCCCTCTTTTAGGGCTACGCCCTTGGGGGACCAATTAAAAGTGTCAATTTTCGTATTGCTATCTACTTGCCACATCTTCTTTGAATATACATTTATAAACTTTTCATACAAAGTCTTTCCTACACTTCCAATCCAATACTCCTCCAAATTTTTGGCATTAACAACTCCAGAAGAAGAGCTAAGTTCGTCTTGGATTGTTGCTGAATCGGGCATTCGAGGAATATCGCTTCTGTTTATCGGAAAGTTATAAAACTCATTATCTTTTTCTACGTAGGTGATGAACTCATGTTCGGGGCAAAGGCGAATTGGGCAAAAAGTATTAAGGAATTCATATGCCTTTGTATTCTGAGTAAGGAAGTGTCTGGGTCCAAAAGTATAAGGGTGTCCGCCCCACCATTGAGTCCGGACACCTGCACCTAAAAAAGGACCAGCCTCAACTAAAGTTGTTTCCCAGCCGCCAGCGAGCTGAAATTGATGTGCCGCCGCACAACCTGCAAACCCACCTCCGATTATCAGCGCCCTTTTCCTCATACTAAACGCCTTTCGCGACAATTAACAAACTTTGACGAATTCAAATTGTACACCGTAAACATGCTTTGCCCTTGATTCGAGCACATAAGTCTGAAAAATCAATTAATCAAATTAGGTCTTCTTGCACAAAGATTAAATCCATCCAAAGGGTTCTTGCGCGATAATAGTCTTTGTAAATGTGCGAGACGTCATAAAGCACATAATCCAGTGAGTAAAGCAGAGAAAAGATTTCTGGAACATTGTTTTTTGGAATCTGATAAACATCATCAAGGATCAACTCCAATCTAATGGCACTAACTGGTGTTTCTTGTAAGACCTTGCTCCCCCCCCGAAGTACACTCAGTTCACTGCCCTGTGTATCTATTTTCATTATTGATTTTATCTCAATTAATTTTTGTCTAATTGGCTTATTTAAGGATAGATAATAGTCTAGAGTAACCACATCAACTAATTCTTCAGAAAAATTCGCTGTAATGAATTCCGATTTAGGATGTAGATTCATTTGAATACTTTTACTTGATTTTGAAACTTTGTAAAGAGAAGAATCTTTGTACTCGTTCATGTTAGTGACATTGAGGATTTTGGTGCCGATTGTGTCCGATAGGGCTAACTTTTCAACTTTTACTTGGTCAAAATCCCTTACGTTAGTTTCTAATTTACGAAACGCTTGCGTTCCGGGTTCGAATGAAACAATGTGAGACTTTGGGAAAGTCTGTAGATATTCTAGAGAAGATGAACCATCATTTGCGCCTACGTCCAGGATGACTAATTCTTCTTCTTTTGAGAATAAACTAGTAAGTGTTCGTAAATGATCAAATGGCATTCCTTGCTTCATGTTAGAGACCCGCATTATCCAAACTTAACACACTGTAACAATTCACTAATTTCAGTTCATTGAGATGGGACAGAGGATTTCTACCCATCAACCCAGCAAGAACTATTCTGAGTTCTTCGAATCTTAGTCAAACTTATGAGTCAACTCAAGAGCTACGAAAACTGATGTCAACGATGTTGTTCTATGGCCGTATAAGCCATCTAGTTCAAAAAGTCCTTAAAGACTTACACGCACTTCTTTCTGAATTACAGCCACACATAACATCCAAGAGTGCCTCGACTTTAAATTGTACATCAAAACAGCTGGTTTGTTAGTTCAATTTATAGAGCCGCCCGCGGGAATCGAACCCGCGACCTTCGCTTTACGAGAGCGACGCTCTACCGACTGAGCTAGGGCGGCGATGCTTTAAAGCTTCAAGCTTTGTAAGAATTAATCCAAGCGTACAACGCCATTAGGCGTTGCTAGGTGAACAGCTACAAGTCCGGTTTCTCCATCATTTACCGTTGGATCAACCCACTGAATTTCAACACCATCGAAAGCTTTTGATAGGTCTGAGCCAAGCCACTCTTCAATTGTCTTTTCATCACCGGAAATCTCAATTTTTACAATCTCAGCAACTGCCTTTCCATCATTTGATGGGTGATCACTAGACATCCATTGAATAAAAAATGGGAGCTGAGAGTCATTAAGAGTTCCAAGAACTCCAAGTTGCTTCCACTTTAACTCACTTCCGTCAGGGCGCTTACGTGATCCATCAACAGCCTGGCGTCCCAAACGTTTTTCAACTGGCGTTAAGTCTTCAGTTGAAACTACCCATGTCAACCATCCGCCACCTTCATTTGCGCGTTGTGAAACCACACGTCCAAACGGTGATGAGTCTGCAGCAGGATGTTCTAACGGACAAACAACTTCAAGATAGTGACCATTCTTTAACGCTAGCGTGAAGTTACGAGTTCCAAATCTTGGATGAATTCCGCCATCGGTAAAGGCTGAACCAATTCGAGAACCAATCCTTTGAACTACATCTACTAGTTGATCATGGGTTGCTGCATAAGAGATATGGTCTAGGCGCATGTGCCGATAATGCCGAAAGC
>Ga0315901_10001924_pt1 | contig 29386 bp, 26 predicted proteins | sample LakEriMetagenome_10_FD_203761 | JGI IMG/M metagenome (GOLD analysis project Ga0315901, IMG submission 203761) | Freshwater fungal communities from buoy surface, Lake Erie, Ohio, United States - Buoy 2 MA116 | ecosystem: Environmental > Aquatic > Freshwater > Lake | place: USA: Lake Erie, Ohio...
GAAGGACGCATTGCAATTCGCGGCTGGACGCAGACGACGGCTGAAAGCACACTTGATTTTACGCGTCGTCTGAAAGCTTCCGGAGTTCAAAGAGTGCTGTTTACGGATGTGGCGCGGGACGGAATGCTGCAGGGTGCTGCGATTGATGCCACGGCACGACTGGCACACGAGTCAGGTCTGGAAGTCATTGCCAGCGGCGGGGTCAACGGTCTGGATGATTTGAGGGCTCTTTCACACTGCCGGGGAGTGTGCGGGGTTGTGACAGGTCAGGCATTGGCCAGTCAGAGAATGACTCTTTCAGAGGCGTTGGCCTTTCAGCGGGGCTAGAATATCGAAAGATTTAATGCTCGCTCACATGCTTGAGTTTCGCTTCTTCGAGTCACGTGCTATGCCTCATGCGATTGTTCGCTTTACAAAAAAGTTGATCAGCCCCGCATAGTAATGAGGTGTCAGCATGCAAACTTCGGATGTCTCGTCTTCTACATGGCTCCAAAAGGTTCCGGTTAAGAATGCTTTTTTGAGTGTCTCCGACAAGACAGGGCTGCGTGAGCTGGCGCAATTTTTGGTGACGCAGGGATGTTCGCTGTCAGCGACGGGCTCAACGGCTGAGCATTTGGCTTCGTTGGGATTTCCGGTGCGCTCTGTCGAATCTATCACTGGCTTTCCTGAAATCCTCGGTGGACGGGTCAAGACGCTTCATCCTAAGATTTTTGGCGGGATTCTGGCAAAACCAAATTCCGAATCGGATGCTCGCGATCTAGAGCAACATAAAATTGATACTTTTGACGTTGTGGTCTGCAATCTTTATCCTTTTCAAGAAACCCTGCGCCGCACCGAAGACCTTGGTCAACTTGTTGAAAACATCGATATCGGCGGTGTCACTTTGCTGCGGGCCGCGGCAAAAAATTTCGTTCGTGTCGGTGTGCTGTGTGATCCGCATGATTACAAATTGTTTATTGAAACCGTGCAAAAGAATTCAGGCTCTCTACCGGGACAATTAAGAGTTGAGTTGGCATTGAAAGCATTGGGTGAAACAGCAACGTATGATGAGGTGATTTCGATATCTTTGCGTCACAAGTTGCATGGGATTACCGGGGTGAGGTTAGGTGTGGGCCCTGTTCAGCGGCAGGCAAACTTGTCTGCGCAATTGCTCGACAGTCAAGTGGCCTATGAATTGGAGCGGGTGAAGACCTTACGGTACGGAGAAAATCCACATCAAAAGGCGGCACTCTACCGTTCTGATTCAGGTGTTGTGCGTCAGGGGCCGAGCTGCTCTCTTGTCGAAGCTCAGTGTCTCAATGGCAAGGAACTTTCATATAATAATTATTTGGATATGGAACATGGAATTCGTCTTATCAGCGAATTTCGTGATTGTGCCAGTGTCATTATCAAACACAATATGCCTTGCGGCGTCGGTCTTGGGTCTTCTCCTGTGGAAGCTTACAAACGCGCTTTCGAAGGAGATCCTGTCAGTCCCTTCGGTGGGGTTGTGTTGTTTAACCGGAAAGTTGACTTGGGGTGTGCATTGGCACTTCATGAAACTTTTCTCGAGGTAATTGTCGCACCTGAATTTGATTTCGACGCTCTTGACACCCTTCGCAGCAAAAAAAATCTACGCATTGTGGTTGTTAATACACAGCTGCCGTTGAGTAACTCTCAGCAAGTATCTCAGGTTCAGGGTGGTTTTTTGGTTCAGGATGTCGACGACAAGGTTTTTGATCCGGAAAAGCTCCACATACCAACACTTTTAAGTCCCTCTCCCGCTGATAAATCTGCGTGCTGGTTTGCTTACTCAGTCGTAAAACACGTTCGCTCAAACGCGATTGTCATTGCCAATGCTCAGCAGACCATTGCTGTTGGCGGCGGGTTCACAAATCGTGTTGATGCTGTTGAGTACTGTTTAAAGAAGGCCAAGCTTCCTCTCAAGGGTGCTGTTTTAGCATCTGATGCATTTTTTCCATTTCCGGATAGTGTTGAACTCATTAAAAACACAGGCATCCGTGCGATTATCCAGCCGGGAGGCAGCGTTCAGGATGCAGCCGTGATTGATGCATGCAACAAAGCAGGTATTATTATGATGATGACGGGCTTCCGACATTTCAAACACTGAATATACGTGGCGATGCCATACTGTTCTTGTTCAGATGACTTTTCCGGTTCAGCAAACGTTCCTTGTTCGTCTGTGGGGGATTGATTGAATTGTCATTTTTTTAGAAGAACAAGAAGGCCTGACCAAGGGTTGGGGGTTTTTTGTCTCCTTTTGATGATTTTTTTTGTTCCAGCCTGCGTCCGTTCACGATCGAACGAAAAGGGTGAGCTCCGAAGCATGGGGGTTCGCTCCAAGATGGATGCATCGATGGAGCTCCCTTTGCTCAAAAGCTTTGGTGTGCAGTCAAGTTCCGAATCGTTGGATCTTTTTCTTCGACAGCAGGGGACAAGCGAAAATCCCACTGCACCTGGTTATCAATTCGGTGGCCTTTCAATTGCATTAACGCAATTTGACGAAGCAGCCATTCGTCAATTGTTGCCTTTGTACGGGCAGATATCCTCCTCAAAAGTGAATTTTGCGAAGTCTGGGAATTCGTTTTTCTTGACCGACTTGCTTTCGCCCGCCATTCAGGCACTCGTTTGGAAATTTGTCCGTTTTAACGACAGCGCGATTCAGCTGAAGTCCCATGAGGCCTTGTTGTCGGTGCTCATCTCCGATGGAACACAGGTTCGTTTTTCGAATCATGAGGCAGAACCGTTTTTGAACTTTTTGTTTGATGGCAGAGCCTTTAAAACAGCTGGAGAGATTATTTTGGCGAGTCAGTCCTCCGCTGCAAGCCGCTGGGAAAGAAACAGTGGTTTTTCGGTAGGGGATCTTTTGATTTTTACTGGGAAGAACGCACCTCGGCAGGTTCTTCATGCTGCTCTCTGGTTAGATCATGATGTTTATTTTGAAGTTGTTCCTGCCTCGGGGAAGTTCGTGTTTCGCATTGCCAGTTTTGCGCAGATTCTCGAAGAACTGACTCCCCGCATGCCTTTTGAGGTGAGCCAACTTCGCTTGTCTATTCTTCGCCGCAATGCCTCGTGGGTTGATATTGCGAAGGGCATGTCAGCACTGCGGCAGCAAAAATCAACTTTTTTGCTGCCGCTGAGTCATGATTCATTGGGACGTGGCCAGGCTGCCTCGCCTGGACAGGGACTTGTGCTGGGTTCCGTTTTAGATCCAAAATGAGCCTGCGTGCATGCTCACATGGCGTCTGCTGGCGCTAGTTGACGGCGGCGGGTTTCTGCAATGTAGTCGACGATGATTCCGACTCGCTTTGCATCATCGATGGAGTACCGACGATAGTTGAGACCCCGCAGCGCGACCTCTTTATAAAAGGTGCGGCTGACGTCGATTTGTTCTGAAAACTTACAACTCAAAGTTGTTCTTTCTGCTTTTGAGATGAGTTCTTCAATGGGCGGAAAGTGTGGCTTAAGTTTGGTCTGAAAACGCGGCTTTGGATATTTTTTTTGGCTTTTGAAGAGCTTTTGCAACGCAGTCATCGCTGATGTTCCTCCTGTTGGTGCACGAGCGCTCACAAATGAGGCAGGTAAATGAAGAAAGAGGCGGCTGCAATTACTTTTTGCATCAAAGTGAAGCTTTTTTTAATTCTCCTCAGTCAGGGTTGAGTCGAACATCTGAAGTATCAGTCTTTTTGTTTTTTTCTTAATGATTTCGAGTCTGAAAGTCATCGAGTCTTTCGCCGGTGTGTTTAAAAAAAAGATTGAATCCATTTGTTGTTCTTGCTACGCCCAAAGTCCCAATTAACTACTCATTCACGAGGTTCATCGTGAGACATAATTATCCGGTCATAGGTGCGCGTTCGAGAGCGATCGTTCTGTCGTTTTTGTTTGGAATTGCTTTTACGGCATGTACACGTCGCAGTTCGGCGCCTGCAGAGCTGCCCTCAGGTCGGTTTTTGACACCGGATGTTCCTGTGACCGCTCCTCAACGCAAGAGTTTGAGCGAAGAGCTCGAAGTTCAATTGATTGAATCGTTTCAGCCGATTTTTAGAGAGTCACTCACGCAGGCGAATGTGTCGACAAAGAGTCTGAGCGGCGAACAATTGCAACGATTGGCGCGCGCGATGGCTGTGAGTTTTGCTTCGGATATTTCCGGCCGCGTTCAGCGTTCGAGCAGTACGCATTGTGTCGCGAGTCCAGAGAAAACCTTGGCATATTTGAGTTGCCTTGTTTTTGAAGTCGTCGAGGATAATTTGCTTTCTGTGAAAGATGCCCACCGTTGGTTGAGTGGATTTTCACGTTTGAAGGATAAAAGTTCCGGTCAGATGTTTTTCACTCACGATGAGACACAGGATTTTAGTTCGTTTGTTTCTCCCGTGTTGGTGAGGATTTTTTCAGACAATACCACCATCGAAAATATGTTGCTGAAGCTTAACCGCTCGGTTGATGGTGCAATGCGCGCACTAGAGATTCTCTCATCGCGGCAGGCATCTCTCGATATGCCCTATTTGTCCGATTCATTTGTAAAGGACCGGCGATATGTTTTGACAACCTCCTTGCAGCAGGGTTCGGTTGGAAATGATCGTGTTTACAATTTGGAATCAATGATTGTGAGGTTTCAAGTTAACAGTAACCGTCTGGTTATTCTGCGGGAGGGTGAGGGACTTTACTCTGGCTCATCGCAGGAGGATTTGGTTGTTGGGGCATATCCTGTGGTGCGGACTGTTCATCCTGACGGACAGAACGAGACATTTTATCAGGTTGATTTCAGCCGTCCTGAAAATAAGAGTTTTCTTGTATCTGCGATTGGCTCTGATGAAGCATCGTTGCAACTTTCGGCAGACGTAGTCGTCCCGCGGATCGTCCATGCGGCAAAACCTGTCTTGGGTTCCATGAGTAATGGTCTGTATTTTACTCAAAAAGATCAGAATCTCGTGATTGATCAACTGGTGCTCATTAATGCGAATTCACCGATTCTTGGCAATGATCCTGCACCCTCTGAAAACGCCGCTCCATCAAAGGATGCGATTCGACCGACCGTTCATGTGGTGCAAGGTTTTTTTCCACTTCCGTCCGGCAGCGATTCGTTCGAGCAAAAGCAGGCGCTTCCTCTCGGCGTCTCCCAACAACTTTTGCGCGCAAACGGGGTAAAGGATCTGACGGACGGTAAAGACGTTCCTTATTTTGCGACTCGGGGTTTTTTTGAAAGCGAAGGCGGAAGGGCTCGGACGGCGGTTCCTTACGTTCGTAAATTCAATCTTGAAAAAGAAATCACGTTTGTATTGAGCCGCAATGTTCCAACGCCGATGGTTCCCGTCCTAAAGTCGGCGGTGCTGTCATACAAGGAACTTTTTGATGGTCTGACGGCAAAAAACCAACCTTCCCCTGTGATGCGCGTCTTTACTCAAGATGAGTTTGAGCAAGCTCATCGGGAGCAAGGTTTGGCATTAGGTGGGCCTGTGATTGCCGCAGATCCACGGGTTAACATGATTTACTGGGATGATTCTTTTAGCCTTGGCTCAGCTTGGGCAACGGCAGTTGAAAATCCAAAGACCGGCGAAATTATTTCCGGAGATGTGATGTTGTCAGGATCCATGTGGGCCATGGAAGGATGCAAAGGATATTTTCAGCGCACATGGATGAAAGACAAAGAGCCCAAGTTACCCAACCGTCCGGCAGGAACGGTCCCATCTCCGATCAGCCGTTTTTTGTGGGATGCAAAATGCGATGCAGCATTGAGTCAATTGGGAATATTCAAACCCCGCTCGACAGCATCTTCTAGTCCTCTGCCGAATCCACAAAGCCGTCCGTCGGCTTTGAACGAGTTTGATCGTGCCAATCGCACAGGTGATTTGGTTGTTCTTGCACAGCACGCATCGGAGTTGTTGGGCAGACCTGTCGCAGCTGCTGAAATGGTCGCACAACATGCTGCAGTGAACGAACAAAACCCAGCGCTCTCTCGTCAGTCTCAAGAAACGCTTGAGCGGGAATTTGCACGTATCACTAAGGAACGCGGAAGTTATAACGCGGATGTTCAGCTGCGAGTCTCCGAGGCTGAGTCGATGATGGCCAATGGCAGCGCCATTCATTTCGTTCAGGCGATGAAGTCAGGACGTAACATTGTAAGGGCAAAGCTTGACTGTGTCCGTCATGCTTTGCCGAATGCAGATATCAATCTGTCGGAATCAGGTGCACCGCGCATTGATTCTCCCTTTGTGTCGTCACCAGAAACAGGAGCAATGGCTCTTGTCCGTTCTGTTGTGATTCATGAATTGGGACACATTTTTGGCTTGCGGCATAACTTTATTGCTTCGACGACACCCACTGTGTTCGAAGAACAGACGCAACTGCCCGTGCCTGTTGATACGGGCACTGACTCAATCATGGATTACAATGATTACGGCATTGAGATAACGGCCGGAGCCATGCGTGATTTTTCCTCGGAGTTGGGTGCATCCGGCTTGGGTGTGTTCGGTGCTTATGATGTGGTGGCTTTGGCGACGGCCTATGGCTTACAGACTGAGTCACTCAAATTTAAGGTTGGACCTTCGTTTTGCACAGACCGCAACGTCAGTACGTTCGGTAATTGCCAGCGGTTTGATTTCGGTAAAGATTACAACGAGTATCTTGTTCATCGAATCAATTTGTTGATGCAGCGCTTGCGCTTCGCGAATCCGCTCGATGCCATTCTTGATCCTCGATTGCCGGGTGTTTATGCTCAGCTCATTAGCACCGCGACACAGGAGTTATTAAAGCTTAACGCTCTATGGGGCATTGCGCAGTCTGCTTTGCCAGAAACGCGAGATGCGGCAACACGTGATGCATTATTGCAGACAGCTGAGTTGGCATTTCGCGGTCAAGGCGCAAAACAAGACTTTTTAAAGAATTTTGAATCACAATTTGGTGCGCCGCCTTTGGGTACTTTGGGCGCGCTGCAGTTGCCGTCCTCTTACTTTGCGAATCCAATCTTTGGTGAATTGATTTCGTCGTTGATTCGCAAAGAAATGGACTTAAATATGCTCGCGGTCACAAAAGCTCTTCAAAGCAGAGCCAAGAGCAAGAGTTCCGACGCCGCATACCTGGGCTTTGTTTATAACGTCAGTGAACAAGGCAAATCGTATCCATATTTGGATGAATTAATCCGGCATTTTGCTCTTCGGGTTGTTGTGCCGAAGGGAAGTCCAACATCGTTCGAGTATCTCTACGATGGTCAGCGTCGGGATGGGTCAGATGCAACACTCGATGGCCAGCCTTTCAGACTGAATCTCGCGCATCCGTTTTTTAATCATCAGGCGCAGATTCTTGCGGTACCGAATATTGTCTTGGATGGTCCCGCTCCGGGGTCACGCAAGACAGTGACAGCTCTCGTCAAAGGGCGCCATACCATCGATGAAATGGTTCGTGCGATTTCTGTTCTGTCCGCTCTTTCGGGTGAAAATCCATTGCACCCTGCGCAAACGCGTTTGGCGGAGCAGGGGGTCTCTTTGCAGCAGCTCTTGGGGACTCGCGGGTGTGAACCAGCCACTCAGGATAATCTTGCATTGGCCGGTGCGTGTGAAACATTGAATGTGGATGCTCGAGCGCCAGCCACGATTATTTTGAATTCAATTTTAGGATCTGTTCAAGGCGCTTTGCCCACGGAAAATGTGGCCTCTGGTGAAACTTTCTGATTGGGCGTGTTGGTGGCTGTGTCTGGCATAAGGCCCACCAGGTCTATTGCCCAGGCATCCACCACGACCCTTCCGAGTTCTGGATGACCAGCGCGCAAAGTGGCTTCCACGGTCCGGTTGATCTGCCTTGCCGGTACACTGACGTTGAATGAAAGCCTTGCTTGCCCTTCCCAAATACAAACAACGTTTGTTGGGCAACGCGAGTCCTCCAGAATTGACACGAAGGTCAACGTCCCAGTGATGCCATCGACTTCGAAGGTTGTGCTTTTCCCCAATTGAAGAGTTTTTCGCACTGCATTCTGCATCGCTTTGACGTCCTCGGTTTTTTGTTCGGGCAAGGGATTGATCCGATTTGTAGACTCTTGCCCGCTTGAGGAACCGATGGCCACCTGACCAGAACTTTTATCCCCTGTGGATGCAGTAGGTGTCGCCTCTAGAGTCGGCTTTTTTCCAAAATAAAAGAGACGATTCTGGCATGAGGTTTGAAGCTGTCCTGCTGCAATAAGACCGCCCAAAGCAAGTATAGCTTTCATAGTGATGTATCTCCTGCTGCCTTGCTCATGACAGATTCTTCGTAAATCATGAGCCACAAGCGTGCATTAAAGTGATTTTTTGCAGAAAGGGGTTGTCTCAATTCATCGATGCTCCAACCTTTGGTCCTGAGTCCTTCCACAAGCTGTTCAAGAAACTTTAATTCGAGGGTGAACTGTTCTTCGCAGACTTCAATATTGAAAGTGAGGCAGCGGCGTCCGATGTCTCCTGTCGTACCGATAAAACGGACGACGTAGTGAGCTGGTCGGTGAGCAGCATTTAAATAGCGCTCACGCAAAGACTGCTCAATTTCGTCCAGATCGGGATTCGCAGACCAATGGTTCACCGAAGTCTCCGTATGAAAGGGGATGTCCGGATTGTAACATTTCAGCTGAGGCTCACCAATCGGGATGGGCGATTGAAATCTTGTTTGGCCGTCACAATTATTTCACTCTCCACGGTGAAACGCCCGAGGCTTTTGACACTTTACGCTTGACTTGGAAGCGCGCCTGATAAACTCTCGTGCGACTTCTTATTTTTGGATAAGAAAGTCGTTGAGCGGGATTTATTTGAAAAGAAAATGCTGGGTCCGGCTCATTAATTTTGAACGCGGGGTTTTGAATGAGTTTTCTTCGTGTTTTTGAGCGACAGACTGTCGCATTACCTCTAATCCGATGGACGGTGTCTTTGGGTCTTGTCCTTTCCATGATTTCGTGTGGAGGCGCTGAAAAAACAGAGGACACTCAGTCAAAATTAGCTTCAGATGTTCAAAAAAAATATGGCGTTCGATTCGACATACCTCTCAGCTGCGGAGCAACTCGCGCGGATGCCGCAGTTGATACTGTGATTGAAAATGCTCGAAAGTTTGGTGAATTTTGTGAAAAACAAAATGAAATGTCTGCAGCGCGCGGTTTCATGAGATGTCCCTATGGGTTGTGTCAGACGGAGTCCAAACCCGGTGGGGTGGTTGCCCCAACCGTAAAACTATCCATCAACAATGGCACGAGCATGGGCGGAATGTTTGGTGGTTTTGGTAGTTATGGAATGGGCTCGGGGTCCTCGTCCAAGACTGGATCTGGGTCTGGATTTCCAGGGGGTGGGTCTGGTTCAGGAGAGTCTGACTCGGTGTTTGGTCGACGGCTTTATGTAAGTCTTGAGCTCACTCTTCCTTTGGCTAAGTCGCCTGATCAGTTGACGTGTGTGAATCCATTGAGTCCGGACGTCATGTCATCCACTCTCAAGGAAATTAGCAAAGCCGTTCTTGATTCTAAAGATGAACCCTGCGCCTCGCCGGCGGCTCGATGAAATTTAAGATGCTTCTCCAGGTTCGAAGAGTCTTCAGCTTTTTGAGGCTTTTTGCGATTTCGCTGGCTATTGGGGCTTTACTCTTTTTTGCACAGGCTCTGATTGTTCAGGGCTGCGTGAGGAATAGAGCGCTGCCTGTCCATTGGGGAGCTGCTTGGGCTGCTGCGGGCGGCAAAGCGGCCGACTTAGGTCCTGTCATGCAGATTGGATGGCCACAGGGCGTGCCAATGACTTGTCATGCGCTGACAGATGCTCTCGCGGGGAATATGCAGCAGGCTGTAGAGAGACTGCGCTTTTTTTGTAACACTGAAAATCAAAAACGGCGTGTAAAAGGACAAGTCACATGTCCACTCAATCATTGTCTCGACTCTCTTGTGACTCGTGCAAATGGTTATAATTACGGAAAATTTATTCTACGATTGGATCGCAATATCTACACGGGTGAGCCTTACGCTCTATTGAATTACACCTACCCTCTTTCGAAAGATTCCTCGGAACAAGCAAACACTTCGGAAGCTCAGGCTCAATGTTTTGATCCTGACGTCCGTGCATCTGAAGTGCTTGAAGAAGAATTGGGACGATGGGATTTTCAGCGTTTTGTCAAATTCTGTGCGGCACCAACTTTAGAAGGTGACTTCGCGGAGTAGGTCAGGATTATCAAGAACTCGTCCAGAGCCCATCACGACCGCGGTCAGAGGATTTTCAGAGACCAAAATCGGGAGTCCAGTCTCTTCGCGCAGCAGAATATCGAGATTTCTGATCAGTGCGCCTCCGCCCACAAGTACAATTCCTTTATCGACGATATCAGCGGCAAGTTCTGGCGGTGTTTTTTCAAGAGCGAGACGCACGGCCTCGACAATGGCATTGATAGGCTCCTGCATCGCCTCGCGAATTTCTTCGCTCGTGACTTCAATGGTCTTCGGGATACCCGCCACAAGGTCTCGGCCCTTGACCTGCATCGTTCGGATTTCTTCTTCGGGGTAGGCCGAACCGATGGCAATTTTAATTTGCTCGGCCGTGCGTTCACCGATGAGAACATTGAAGCGGCGCTTCAGGTAATTAACAATGGCTTCATCCATTTTATCGCCGCCAACGCGGACGGATTTTGAATAAACAATTCCCAGCAACGAGATCACCGCGACTTCAGTCGTCCCACCACCAATGTCGACGATCATGTTGCCACTCGCTTCATGAATTGGCAGATCGGCTCCAATGGCTGCAGCCATGGGCTCTTCGATCAGGAAGACAGACGCGCAACCCGCACTCTCTGCGGATTCGCGTACGGCGCGCTTTTCAACTTCTGTAATTCCATAAGGAATGCAGATCACAGCCCGCGGGCGGACAAGCGAGCGGTGGTTGTGAGCAACACCGATGAAATAGCTCAGCATTTTTTCTGTCAGTTCGAAGTCGGCGATAACACCGTCTTTCATTGGACGAACAGCCTCGATAGTTCCAGGTGTACGGCCGAGCATCTCTTTGGCGGCCCGACCTACGGCTTTGACTGTTCTTAAACCTCGACTGTCGCGCTGCACGGCCACCACAGAGGGTTCATTTGCAACGATTCCTTTTCCTTTCACATACACAAGGGTATTTGCAGTTCCCAAGTCAATAGCGAGATCATGAGACAGTAAGCGCAGAAACCAATCGAACATCCAGCCCTCCGAAGGCAATGGTGTATTTTTTTAGTAAATATTCAAAGCTCGACTGGTGTAACACAAAACTGCAGGAAAAGTACAATCGTCCGACCCTAATAGAGGCTGTATTTAAAACCAACGAACTGAATGCGCTTGCGAATGACAAGGGGGTCGTTGTGGATTCGCTCAGGGACGGGCTGAAAAGGGAACATGGTCTTAAAAACACTGGCCACCAATTCATCAACGGCGGCGAAATCCCGGTAGGGTTCACGCCGTGCTGAGACGTTGACAATTTTTCTGAGCGAACCATCTCGATTGATGACAACATCGTACTCAATAAATTCGCCTAATTTTCCATCAAACCTTGACTGCGGGGGCAAAGTCCGGACGCCACCCCATGCTTCCGCAAATCGGCGGCTCAGATTGTCGAAATATCCAGCAAACGTATATTCCTTGCGAGTGATAGGATCGTTTGGATTCTTTTCAGATATCACGTCTGGGATTTCAATGTCTCCCGCGACTGCACCTGCTCCGAGAGTTTTTCCTAGGTGACGTTGTCGAGCGATAAAGTCTTCATGGCCTGAAGGAAGCAGTGGGCTTTTTCGTTCTTCCATCAGCGCGCTTTTTGATATTGCGTTGCTTGATGCTTGAGTTCGTGATGGAGCTGATTCTGCGATTGGAATCTTTGAATTCGTCTCTTGTGGTGCCTGTGCAGTTTCAACGGACGTCATCACCCGTGGCGCTTGATTTTTTTGTTGGGGCGACTTTTGTTTGATTTTTGTAGGATCTGCAGACTGTGAATCTTTTCTATTTTTTGGCGCGGATTCTGCTGCAACAGAGGCTGAGGTTTTTTGGTTGGGTGCAATTTTGATTCGAACGGACTCTGATTTTGGAGCCGATTCCTTGGAGGTTTGTAGCCAAGCTTTAGGAACCAAAAGAGGTAAGCCATGCAGGCCGCACACAAAAAACAACGTCACCACACGACGAGTCGCGGAATGCTCCGGCGTCAAAACCGAATGCCAAATTTCAATGACTTGTTTTGATATTCGAAATCGCTTTGACAATGAACCGCCTTTGCCGTTGAATTCCACTCCAACCATAAGATAGAAAGGTTGACTTGACTATGCGCAGTTCAGTCGCACCGCATCAAGTCTTTGATGCTGTTATTTTTGGAAGTGGTCTTGCGGGCTTAGCTTGCGCGCGTCGGTTGGCTGTCAGCGGGCAAAAAGTTATTGTTTTGGAGAAAGCAAAGGAGCTCGGCGGGCATCTGTTACCTTTTGAACGCTCGGGCGTCACGTTCGAAGTTGGGTTGCATTATATCGCTGACATGCAAAAGGGTAGTCATTTTGCCGAAGCCTTGGAGCACCTTTCAATTCATCTCGACCCAATTTTTTTGGATGAAGAATTTGAAGCTTTAGTTTTTGAATCTTTGGATTCTTCTCTGAGTGCTGAAAATAAAATAATTTCTTACAAAACGCCTCTGCAATCTTTTGTGGAACAACTCAAAAATAGATTTCCAGCTGAGGTAGCAGGTATCGACAAATATTTTTATTTCCTGGATTTGGTCTGGCAATTTGCAAGGCGACTTAAATTTCCGGTAACGACTCAGGCCTTGCTACGTCAGTTCTTTGCGCATTCTGAAAAAATACGATTAATTAAACTTGCAACACGCGCTTTAGCTGACGTCTTTGATGATTGCCGGTTGTCTCATCCCCTGCGCGAAATTCTATCAATCCATCATGTCCTCATTGGGGTTCCACCGTCACGGGTCAGTGCGTTTCTTCATATGACAGTGCAGCGTTATTATTTTCAACGAGCGGGCTTTGTTAGAGGGGGAGGGCGTGCAATGATTCACGCTCTGCTTCATCCTGAAGTTATCTATAAGACTCAGATTGACGCGACTTTTGAAAAAATCGTTTGTCCGGAAATTTTAAGATTGGGGGCGCGATTTCGTGTCGATAACGGCCAAGGAGAAGAGATTTTCACCAAGAATATCATCTGGACTCCTGATCCAAGGACACTTGAACGATCGGCTAAAGGTATCCATTTATCAGCATTCCTAAGAGAAAAATTTGCGCGTGTGGAAACTCCTCACGCGTTGGTTGTGGGATATTTTGCCACTCAACGTCCTTTGGATGATTATGGCTTACTGAATAGAAACTATTGGTTGATGGGAAGCCTAGACTCCGAGGCTTGTTACCTTGAGAATGATCCTGTTGTTCTGGCACAAAGAGCACCCCTCTATTTGTCAATGGGTTCGCTGCGAGATCCCGAGGCGGTTCAACAACAGAACAAACTTGGGGCTCAGGGTGTTTTTCAGGCGATGTTCTTGTGCCCTCCCTCTTCAGACATTTGGGGTGGACAAGATCCTGATTCATACAGAGTTCCCGAGAGCAAAGGAGGTTACGGCAGACACTACCGCGTGTTGAAGGAAGCTGTGCTTGAGAACTTAACACACCGTTTATTATCGCAATGGCCGCAGTTACAAGGTGAAATAGTTTGGCGCGAATTGGGCTCCCCATTAACACATCGGCGTTACTTGAATTCGATGACGTTCAATGGATATGGCTTTTCCCCGACCGTTTCTGATCTTCTCTGGAAACGGCCTTCCGCGTGGACCAATGAGCCTGGTTTGTTTCTTTGTGGAGCATATATTCGTCCGTCTCACGGAATTGTGACGGCACTCGTCAACGGCGTTGGACTTGCGCAATTCATAACCTCCTGCGAACATTGAGGGCAGGAGGAGCTGCGTTTGTCCGACGAGGCTGTCGATCAGAAACAATCTGTCAACAAAGAGAAGGCGATCGCATTTTCACGCCCGGAGCAGGTGCTTGAAATCTTGCGTGAGGTGAATCGTCGAAAAACGCAAGTTCTGATTAAGTACTCCAACGACGGTAAGCTTGTTCGCGGCGTTGTCGAGGACCTTCTATCGAACGAAGGTTCGTTGGTTATATCGGGAATCTCTCAGGCGGGTGACCAGTTACTTGCTCCCTATCGTCTCGTGCGGATCGAATTTATTTTGCTTTCCAAAAAAATCATTTTTGTTTCAAAGATCAAACAGCGCATCCCCGGAAAGATTCTGCTGGCAGTCCCGGATCGTTTGGTCGCTTTGGAACGTCGCTCGAATTCACGCTTCAGAGTTCCGATCCCCTGCGCTGCCTTTTTGGAATTTACAGATCGGCAGATTGAATTAGAGCGTTTTGATGCACCTTTTGTTCCGCGCTTTTTGAGGGACGAGTCTGCAAAGGCACCACGTGTTCGGATTGATGATGTGAGCCTTGGTGGTGTTGCATGCTTTACACGCTTTGCTGCCGTCGCAGATTTGTTTCGTGCGGATGAGGAGCATTTGGATGCACGTCTGTATTTACCAAGTGCGGCACCGCTTTCGGTGAGTGTGTCCGTTCGATGGACGAAAAAGACAACCTCTGCCGTACTGACAGGAAGTTTTGATCAGTTTCAGCGCATCGTCGCAAGTCGCTTAAAATTGTTGCCCAACGACGAAGAGCTGCAAATGAAAGAGAATTTTTATCGCATTGGATTTCAATTCACAGAAGTGACAAGTGAACTGGATGCAGCGCTCCGCTCGTTTATCAAGCTTGTTCAAACTGCCGAATCTGTGTAAAAAGTTCAGTCTTCACCGCGGAGACTGAACCATGGCCGAAAAGTTATTGTCCGGATTATCGATTTTTACAGATCTGACTGCCGATGAAGTAAAAATTCTGAAGACTTTTCTCCAAAAATCAGCGGTCAGGGCGGGTGAAATTATTTACACACCTGGCAACATGCGCGACCGCCTGCGCATCATTGTTGCAGGGCGTGTCGAGTTGCAGGCTCAAGTCGGTACATCGGATTGGGATGAAACCTCAACACTGTATGGTCCCGGTCAATTCATGGGTGAGGCTTCTTTGCTGAAGCAGGGCACTCTGCATCAGGCGACGTGCCGTGCTCTGACTGACGTTGATTTTCTTCTTCTGCGTCGTGAATCCTTCCAGAAATTATCTACCGAAAACCCCGAGCTTGGCGGAAAGATTCTCCATAACATCGCCTGTTATGTTTATAGCCGGCTACAAGGTGCAGCTAATCATGGCTTGCTCTCTTCGGTCTATAGCTCTGGGGTGACCCGCAGTGAGCACGACTTGCTGGGTGATCGTGAAGTTCCTGCAGAGGCTTACTTTGGCGTTCAGACACTCCGCGCACGGGAGAATTTCAACATCACCGGAGTCACATTGCGGTCATTTCCGACTTTGATTCGCGGATTGGCGGAGGTTAAAAAGGCCGCGGCGCTTGCGAATAGAGATTTATATCTGATGTCGGATGAGATTTGTCGGCCTATTTGTCAGGCTTGCGATGAAATCATTGCCGGACATTGGCACGAACAATTTGTCGTCGATGTCATTCAGGGAGGGGCTGGAACCTCAACGAATATGAATGCCAATGAGGTCATTGCCAACCGAGCTTTGGAATTGGCTGGATATTCAAAGGGCGATTACAAAAAGATTCATCCAAATAACCATGTGAATTTGGGTCAGTCGACAAATGACGCTTATCCGACAGCGGTCAGAGTGGCGATTTTGCATGCTCTTCCAACCTTAACTGATTCTCTGGCTGAATTGTGCACGGCTTTGGGTCGAAAAGCACACGAATTTAGTTCAGTTATCAAAATGGGTCGGACACAGCTTCAGGATGCAGTCCCGATGACTTTGGGGCAGGAATTTGAGGCTTTTCGAGTGAATCTAGAGGAAGATATTATGCGCTTGCAGGATGCTGCGCGGCTCTTTCTGGAAGTGAATTTAGGTGGCACCGCGATTGGCACTGGCATTACGGCTCATCCTGAATATCGCTCCAAAGCGCTCGCACATCTCAATAAATTGACCGGACTCCAGCTCGTGAGTTCGGCAAATTTGATTGAAGCGACTCCCGATACAGGATCATTTGTTTTATTTTCGGGAATACTGAAGCGTCTTGCGACTAAATTGAGTAAAATTTGTAACGACCTGCGGCTTTTGTCGAGTGGCCCGCGGTGTGGTTTGGGTGAAATCAACCTGCCGCCCATGCAGCCTGGATCGAGTATCATGCCCGGGAAGGTCAATCCTGTGATTCCTGAAGTTGTGAATCAAGTTGCATACCAAGTGATAGGTAACGACCTCACAATCACTTTGGCTGCCGAGGCTGGTCAGCTTCAGTTGAACGTGATGGAGCCTGTCATTGTTTTTAATCTTTTTCAGTCTATGCAGATGCTTCCTCGCGCTATAAAAACACTGTCGCGTTTGTGTGTGTCTGGGATTACGGCCAACCCTGAAGTGTGTCGCCGCTATGTCGAAAACAGTATTGGACTGGTGACAGCCTTGAATCCTCACATTGGCTACGAGAATTCCACACGTATTGCGAAAGAAGCGCTGGAATCGGGAAAGAGTGTTTTTGAGCTTGTGCTTGAGCACAGGTTGATGAGTCGCGAGAATCTCGAAGAAGTTCTTCGTCCTGAGAATATGCTCTCGGTTTAGCAATCAAACCAGAAATTGAAGCCAGAAATTGAAACACCTTAAAATGTGGTGATTTTCTTTCCTAAGTGAGCGGAAACTTATTTAGATTCTCTATTGATTTTTTACCTTACTAATTGAAGCCAATTAATTCCTTTATTCTGGCTAATTGCATTAAATTGCCTGCTATTTTTTCCCAGTCAAGCAAAAGACGATTGGGTTATTCGGCGTGCTTAAATCCGCTACTTTTTGAATCAGGTGCACCGAATCTTTGCAGAAGACGAGTTTAAAAAAATAGCAATTTTCTTTTATAAGAGGGTCGATCGATGAAGCGTATCCTTTCCTCTTTGGTCTGCGCAATCTTGGCCGTCGCCTGTGGAAAAATGCCCGATGAGTCAGTCAGAGTCTACGAACAGCTGATGGGCGGTGCGAGTGCTACCGGCGGGCCACGCTCTGATGCACAATCTTTAGTTACTAACACGCAGAATCTCGCAACACAGTCTAATGGGGGCGATGACTTCTACTGTCCATCGGGCAGTTGGTATTCTGTCTCCGAAAAAATGTGCGTCACGCAGACTCAAGCCATAGGTCCATTCACCCGAGAAATGATTGCACTGTGTAAGAAGTTCGGTGGTGGTAACGTTGCTTGTGAAAGCTCTCGCTGGGAAAGAAATTTTGCGTCGAGGTTGCGACTTGATGGTGAGTGTCCAAGAGGCGCTGATTATAACGCTGAGCGGCAGGGGTGTATCGAAAATAGAGAAGTCTATGGACCCTTTCGGAGGAGTGACGTTGAAGCATGTCATCGGAAGGGAGGTGGTCCGGCCTGTGACTCTATGCGATGGTCGGTTTCTTTTCTTCCCGTGCGTTTAAGGGGCGGTACTGCCAATCGCAGACTCTTCGATTTTTATAAACAAAGAAGCAATTATGATAAGGTTTTTGATGAAGTTCTTCGCTTCTATCCGCCGGGCCGCAGCAATGGCTGCGTGGCATTTATGAGTACGGCGCTCCGACTATCTGGGACTCAGGTTCCAATCTCTGAATCAATACGTGGTGAATCAATTTCGCTGGTGACAAAGCCGTTTGCTCAGTATCTGCAGCAGCAATTGGGATGGACAAAGATCACCGTTGCTAGGAATTTGCAGCCCGGTGACGTTGTTCTGACAAAAGACGACTCACGTTATCCGGGATATCCTGCTCATACTTACATGTTTTATGGGTGGTCTAAGCCAGAGAGCGGCGTTGGGTGGGTTATCGACAATCAGGATTTTATTCATGAGCGCAATATCTTTGGCTATGGAAGCTACAACTTTACACCGTTTGCATACGCTTTGAGGTCAGTTGAATGAAGTTGATGTGTCCTGCTGGGGTTCTTGCTTTTGTTGTTTTGCTGGTTGCCGGATGTGTTCAGAGGCAAGAGGGTGATGGCATGGCTTCTTTGCCTGCTGGCCGGTCTTCGCAGCCAGCATCATCTGCAAGTTCGGAAAAATTGACCTCAGCAAATACGCTGACAGTTGCGAAAGCTGGGGATGAGTCTTTGCCCACGGGAGATGCGAAAAGGAACGGAGGATTCCGGATTTTGCCGGAGACGGCCGCTCGCGATGCAAAACGTCCCAGGGTCATTTACCGCTGCAACGAGGTTGTCTGCAATGAGGCCTTCCAGCCCAGCAATGAAGAACGAGATACGTATCTTCCCTGCGACAAGAAGTTGGGAACCGTCATGCAAAAGCCTCTTAAGCCTTATCTTCGCTTTATTCGTGGCGAATTGGTCGAAAAAGACGAACAAAAAAAGGCCTGTGAATCAACAATATCGTTTCAGCAACTGCTCTCTGCGACCCAGCCGTTGCCTGACGATTCCAAGGTCGAAGGGGCTCCTGTGTGCCGTCAGTACAGGACAGATAGGGACTCCTGTACTCGGATGAAGGACCAAGGTTGCCACTGGGTCGCGTATACGAGCGGACACAATCCTCCGGCGGGGGGGGAATGTGTAGGCGGATCCGCTGCCGGGCAGTGATCAGAAAAGGCCCCCAGAGCTCGGCTCACAAACATCTTTGTCAATTGCATGCAGCAATGTGTCGTTGGAACCTTCAAATGGCTCTTGACGGGTCCCCTCTCTCCTATTATCTGAACGAGTCCACGTTGAAATGTCAGTGGGTGTGGGTTACCCCATGCTCTGACTTGGGGTCTTGAAGGAGCTAAAAATGCGCGAGCTGATTAAACTCGTTGGAATCGATGAAAAAGGTAAACCCACGGGTTCTGTTTATGTGACCGACAAAAACAAAAAAACCACGACCAAAAAAATTGAGCTCAAGAAGTATTGCAAATTTACCAAGAAACACATCATTCACCGCGAATCAAAGATCTAATTGATTCGTTTAGGTTGATCATGTCGTTGACCTGATTTGAGCAATCACCTTCATTTCAACAGCAATCGGCGTTGGCAATCCAGTCACGCCGATTGTTGTTCGTGTTGGGCCGGTCAGTGCATCGAAGTATTCTCCATAGACGGCATTGAAGGCTTTAAAGTCTTTTTTGATGTCTGTGAGGAAACACTGCGCGTCGACGATATCTGATAAATCGCAACCTGCATCCTGAAGAATGATTCTTATGTTTTCAATCACAGAGCGTGTTTGAATTTTTACATCGTAGCTGATGACCTCTCCTGCGTCATCCAAGGTCACTCCCGGAATCGCTTTTTGTCCCTTTTGCCGAGGCCCAATTCCTGAAACGAAAATCAGCGAACCGCAACGTCTGGCGTGAGGATAGGGTCCTACGGCCTCTGGGGCCGTAGAAGAAATGATTGTCTGCGTTGGATGTTGGGTTGTCATACGTTTTTTCTCCTGATCTGGAATCGGTCGCGTTTAGCGTTGAATGGCAATGCAGATATCCTTGGTCTCAGTGTAGAAATCATAAGACCAGTCACCACCTTCTCGGCCCACACCGGAGGCTTTGACTCCTCCAAATGGAACGCGCAGATCTCTGAGCATCCAGCCATTGACCCACACGATGCCTGTCTCCAGTCGTTTTGCCATGCGATGCGCGCGTGATAAATTTTCTGTCCACAGACTCGCTGCAAGTCCATATTGAGGTTCATTGGCTAATTGAATGACCTCTTCTTCGTTGTCGAAAGGCGTGACGGTCACAACGGGACCAAAAATTTCTTCCTGAACGGCACAACTGTGATGGGGAACATTAATGAGAATTGTAGGCTCGTAGAAATGTCCATCACAAAATGGAGCAGCGAGTTGAGGTTTTTTTCCGCCAGCTAAAAGTCGGCCCCCGTCGGCGATTGCCCTTTTGACGTAATGGTCGACTTTTTCTAGATGAGCCTTACTCACCAAGGCTCCGAGCTTTGTTTTGGGACCTAATGGATCTCCCACATGCAATTGTTCTTTGACGCGTTGTGAAAATGCCTCGAGGAATTTTGGGTAGATTGATGATTCAATATAAATTCTCGAACCGCACAAGCAAATCTCGCCCTGATTGAGAAAACTTGAACGCAAAGATGTGCTGAGTGCATTTTCAAAATTCGCATCCGCAAAAATGATGTTGGGATTTTTGCCACCCAATTCAAGACTTAATTTTTTAAATAAGGGTGCAGCCGTGCGGGCAATTTGTTGGCCTGTTTGTGTCCCGCCAGTAAAAGACACAGCGCGGATATCATGGTGCTCAACAATGGCTTGACCAACAGCAGGACCCCTTCCAAAAAGCATGTTGACAACGCCATGCGGCACTCCCGCAGCAGAAAGAACCTCGCAAAGAAGATAGGCAGTCAATGGTGTGAGCTCTGAGGGTTTGCACACAACCGTATTGCCAAAAGCAAGTGCCGGAGCAATTTTCCACGTCAATAAGTACAGAGGAAGATTCCATGGTGTGATGAGACCTATGACTCCAACAGGGGAACGTTCGACGTAATGAAAAACCTGTTCAGAGGACTTAAAAACTTTATCCTCCAGATGCTGCAGGCGCGAAGCAAAGAATCTAAAATTGCTGACTGATCGAGGTATATCCAACTCGCGGGCCAGCGTCAGCGGTTTGCCTTGATCTTGTGATTCCGCGCGCGCAAATTCATCGAGCCGTTCTTCCAAAAGTGTCGCTACGCGCTGGAGAATATCCGACCTTTTTTGAGCACCCAATGAAGACCACTCAGGTTGTGCTCTTTTTGCTGCAGAAACGGCCTTTTCAACGTCGTGCTGATCAGAGTCAGGACAAGTGCCATAGAACGTTGCGGTTGCGGGGTTTTCAATCTGTAAAACTTTTCCGTTTTCTGACGGCACAAAACGGCCATCAATAAAATTTTTCAAAACAAGCATTTGTGTATCCTGCAGCTCAGATTTGCCGCACTGTAAGTTGTCGTTGGAAAGAAGTCCAGACGCACCATTGATGACCATCAATGGTGGGCAGTATCAAGGCCGCTTAAAAATTTGCTCAGAACCCTTCATCGGGAGTATGAAACGCTCAATGTTTAGTTCTAATGACAATGGAAGAGACAACAGACATGAGTCCTTTGACACCAGCTGTTGAGTATGCGCCGGGTGCGCATTTGTATCCACAAGATCCACTGGGTGAGCGAATCGCCGGACTTCCGACGGGCCGCGATGTCGACTGGCAGCCGTTGGTTGATTATCGGCGCAATGGCGTGAGCGAAACGACCATTCATGGTGCCATTGCGTGGGCCAGCGGTGGAAAATTAATTCATAGTTTTGGCGGCAATGTCCTGTGCTACGGACGCAGCATGATGAAACCATTTATGCTGAAACCGTTGGTCAAGGTTCTCGCCAACGAGACCGCATGGGAGCAAAGGGCTATCGCTCTCTCGAGTCATAATGGCAGTACTGAGCACGTTGCAGCTGCAATGAGTCTTCTTGACGAGTCTGAATGGGGATTGATGCAGACTCCTTTGGATGTGCCCTTGGTTCAGTTTGGGCGGCAGGTACGTAGACCAAGGCGGTGGTATCATCCTTGTTCTGGCGAGCACGCGGCGCTGCTGAAAGGCTTTCGAAAAATGGGGTGGGACAGGGTTGGATACACTCTCCCTCATCATCCATTTTTTGCTGCATATATTCAGCAGCTGCGCAAAACTCTGGGGGCGAACTGGAATCCATTGCGGGTTGCCCGCGATGGTTGTGGATTACCCACGGTCTCTAACACAGTCTCAGAATTGGCTTTGCTCTATGCTGATTTGGCCAAGCAAAAAGATGATGACTGGATTTGGGAAGCCATGACACGCCATCCGGATCTCATCGGTGGCTTCAATCGTCTTGATTCAACTATTTTAAAAGCCTGCAAAGGAGAAGTGATTGCCAAAGAAGGAGCAGACGGTCTGCTCGGTCTGTCTGTCACTCACACAGATTTTCCGCAAGGTTTGGGCATAGTCATTAAGATTGCTCATGGTTGGAATCCTCAAGCAACTTGGTACATTGCCCGTGGTGTTTTAGGGGTGTTGGGTTTTGAGTTTCGCAATCCTTATCCACTCCATCGGCAAAAGGCATTTTTGGTTGAAGGAATTGTCCCGTCTAACTACGAGAGCGCTCTTCATTCGATTAAAACGTGGGATGAATGGGATCCTAACAAGGATGTTTACGACTATGATTGGTCAGAGTTTTCAGGCGATCTTGAGGCAGTGCAATCTGCTACAGAACATCAGTCTCAATCGAGATTTTTCGGCAAAAATCAGGAGCAGCGGCCATGATTGATGCGAGCACGAGAAGTCATCGAGTCTCGCAGGGGGGAATTGTTGCCGGTGTTCTTGCACCGCATCCGCCGCATTTGGTTTACGCAGAGAATCCACCACAGAATGAACCCCGAGCTGAATGTGGTTGGGAGGAGTTACGGTGGGGCTACGAACGACTCAGAAAGAGTTTGTCTGATGATGATTTTGATGTGATCATTGTTCACACACCCCACTGGCGAACTGTTGTCGGGCATCATCTTCTTGCCTGTCCGCAATTCAGTGGATTGTCGGTGGATCCCGTTTTTCCTCACTTGTTTCGTTACCATTATGATTTGAAAGTCGATGTTGAGCTTGCAGAAGCAATGGCGGGCGAAGGTCAATCGGCGGGACTGCAGATGGCTTTGATGCGCAATCCGAAATTCCGCGTCGATTACGGGACCATTATCAGCTGCCATTTATCACGTCCGCAGTGGGATAAGCCGATTGTCGCAATTTCGTCGAATGCAGGTTTCGACTATTTCAGTAATGACGTGGGTCAGCAGCAGATGATCGCACTCGGTCATGCGACTCGCACTGCCGTTGAAAAGCTGGGACGCCGAGCTTTACTCTTGGCTTCTTGTTCACTGTCTCATCGTCATTTTACCGAGGAACCCGCTCTTCCTGAAGATATGACGCACGAACATATTTACAACCACAATCAGTATTTATGGGATATGCGAATGCTCAGGATGATGCGTGCTGGTGAAACCAAAAAAATAATTGCCGAAATGCCTGACTTTACTGATCAGGCTGTGTCAGAAACCCGCGCTGGGAGCCTGACGTGGCTGATTGCGGCAATGAATTTTCCGAATCATCCTGCCACTGTTCATGCATACGGAACAGTGATTGGCACTGGCAATGCGATTGTTGAATGGAGGATGCCACTGCATGCAAGCACAGTGTGATTCAGATGCGACATTCGGTTTTATTGCGGGGTTCGTTGTTCCTGGACTACCTCATCCTTTGTTGGCTCCTGAAAGATCGCCCGGATGGGCTCGTGTCCGTCTTGGATTTGAGAGGTTAAGAAACAGACTGCAGGCGCTGAATCCTGATGTGCTTGTGATCTATTCAACGCAATGGCCAAGCGTCCTAGGGCATCAGATTCAGGCTGATCCGCGTCCGCAGGGTATTCACGTCGATCATGAATTTCATGAACTCGGAACCATGGAATACAACTTTCCAGTTCATGTTCCGTACGCAGACGCGATACTACGCGCCGGTCAGAAGCGTGGTTTGCACATGCGAAGGGTTGATTATCGTGGATTTCCTATTGATACAGGTTCATTGGTTGCATTGAGTTTGCTCAACCCTGACAATCGCATTCCTTGTACGTTGGTTTCTTGTAACATGTACGCAGATCGCGCAGAGACGCTTGTTCTTGGAAAGGCCACCCAGGATGCCCTCGTAGAGCAAAAACTCAAGGGTGTTGCTATTGCGTCAACGGCATTGTCACATCGACTATGGACTTATCCTGTCGCGCCTTCAGAGGATGGACTGTCATCGCAAAAAGATGATGAATGGAATCGGAAGATTCTTGAGATTTTGCGTGAGGGACGATTGGAGGACGTAGCCCAGCTAGCGCGACAGTTCAGTCGTGAAGCACATGCTGACTCAAAATTGAAGGCTCTGTGGTGGTTGTCTGCTGCACTGGGTGGGCGGAATGATTTTCAATGTGATGTTCATGCATATGAGGCTTTGTTTGGGACTGGAGGTGCCGTTGTTGAACTTCGTGCAGGAGGTTCCAGTCGCGGAGAGCAAGAATTTGATGAAGATGATGTTGAATTTTATCGCGGAGAGCGATCTGTTCTTAGCTCTCGCCAGGAGCTAAGACAGGGGCAGGATCTGTCGTTGATTTCATCTCAAGCTCAATCTGTTGAAACGGATTATTGATGCGGAGAGGATGAATTGCTGACTCTGAAGAGTTTTCTTTTCAGCTCAATGAAGCTGATGCGGCTGGTCTGCGTTTGGAGCCTTCAGACGGCAGTGGCTGGTAAACGGAATGTGATCGTAAATAAGGTGCCAATGACTGATGACCAAATCAATGAGGGAGAGTCCACGGCTACGTTCAGCGATACGATTCCAATAGCTGACATCCTCCTCTTCAGAGAAAGCTCTTGGTTGTTCTAAAGTGCCGGATGCATTCTGAAAGATTAACTCGCCCATGTGAGCGTACTGCATTGTTTTAAACATCTGGATAACCGATGTTCGGAGTGAGGGTGGTAGGATCCCACTGAAGGCGCTCGAAGCTTCGGGCGGAGGAGGAAGTCTTGGGACGATCTCCTCACTGTTCACAAAACGATAAATGCGGCTCGGAAAAAGCTGAGAGACATATTGAGCATATGTTTCATCGCCAATGCGGGGTGATGAATAGGTGTAAATGGCATCAATAGGGTAACCTGCCGATGCCAGTCGTGTTGCTGCGATCACCGCACTGGCACCACCCATGCTATGACCTGTGAGGAAGATTGGCTTTCCTATGAGCGAATGCTTTTTGATGAGATCAAGTAGTTGATTCCAGCTTTTGTCAAGGACGTTTTTAAAGCCGGTGTGAACTCGCCCGGGTATTCCTGGGAATGATTCAGGTTGATTGGGAAAAGACATGTCAGTCAGAAAATCTTTGATGTCAGATGTTCCTGCAAAACCGATGACGACAAATTTTTCGTTGGAACCAACGAACGCTTGAAAGCTCGTAGATTTATTGTTGATAAAATCAATGTCTTTGAGACCGACTTTTCGGATGAGTCCAGCAACTTCTTCTCCCCGGTAGGCTTGAACACTTAACCATGATAGCCAGTATCCGTTGACATAATTAAATCTCTGGAGGCCAGGAATGAGTTGCAACTGAGGGCCTTTTGGTGCTGTGCACTGGCCCGGATCCCAACGCAGACCACCGGGGTTGTTTTCTAAAAAATTAACACCTTCCGGAACGAAGGCATTTTCAAATTGTGAATCCAAGGAGGTGTTGACGGGGGCTAGACGACCCGTGTTCAACAAAGAAGCATCTGCATGGGCAGACTGAATAAAGAGCGATGGCCCCAGAGTCACAGATAAAAGAGAGGAAGATAATCCCAAAAAAGCACAACTAAAGCGAACCAGTGCCGGACCATAACAACGTTGGTTCAAGAGACTTTCCTCCATGGAACAGACACTTCATCGAATTATAACTGGCAAACGACCTAATCTTATCAATCTGAACATCAGAGCGTCAAGTCGCGGAGGAGAGGTTTTAACAACGTGAATTACAATGCTATTTAAGGTTATTATTTTTTATTTTTAGGAGCTGCTTTTCTACACTCTGATAATGCGCATCAGTTTGCGATAGTTCTATTCGTGCTTCCAATGCTTCCTTTGTGACTTGCACTGCTTTTGCCTGTAATTCATTGTAATATTCGATTTTTTCCGTGAATGCTGGACAATTGATCTCAGTGATCTGTTGAGGCGCTGCCATGCCAAGGAGTGTCCCGACAGCTTCGTCAAGAAAAGTTCCGACGCCAGAGATGAAGCCATTGACCAAAGGGGCTAGAGCGACCGTACTGACAACTTTCAACATTCCGATTAATTGTGCTTGAGAAGCCCGATCGGCAGCTTCCTGTAAGACGCAGTTTGTTTTGCTTTCCTGCGCTTCTTCGAGAGCGCGCCGCATGCTGTTGAAACTTCCGTAGAGGGCACCTTCTGCATTTGTTAGCTTTGAAAGGACCTCAATCTCATAGGCTGTTCGCGTGTTCACGTATTCAATCGGTTCTGTGAACTCGAGCATATAACTGCAGGCCGCCTGCTTTGTCGTTGAGGATTCCTTTGTGACACAGGGGTTAATAATATAATAAAATTTTCCATCGGTGGCAGCAAAGTCTGTCACTGTCTGCGCCGTTGTGGCATTTGCGACAACGCGACATGATGACAGATCACCTGTCATCCGGCGCAGCGCATCTTTTGCCGCACTGCGGTATTCTTCCGTAGATTTGGCAAGTGCAGAAAGTTTTTGAAGTCCATTGCCGTAGACGAGTGAGTAGCTTGATTTGCAACGATAGACGTCTGCCGAGTTCGAATTGCCAAACGCAATATAGAGAACAGGGACATCGCCTTTCAGACTTTCAAGATTCTTGGTTTCGGCTCGAACGCTCGCTGTTGCATTCATCGGGTTAAACAAAACACGGGGATTAGAGATGTTTGATTTATAAGGTGCAGGCTCGTTCGTACAGGCAGTGACTATTAGGCAGAGTGAGGTGGCTCCGTTTCCGTGGACTAAGTTGTAGACTAATGTCCAATAGCGGAGGGTAGCATGCCACGGAAGAGAGCTGACAAGAAGAAACGATACAGTGCTGAGTTCAAGATCAATGCCCTCAAGATGACCTTCAAGCCAGATATGACCGTCCAGGAAGTTGCGGACGAACTCGGTATCTCGTTTGCAAGTCTGTCGAAATGGCGAAACGAATTCAAGTCCAAGGAAGATCTCAAAGCATCGAAGGAAGCCATGAATGCCAAGCAGGAGAATGACAAACTCAAGGCTGAACTGAAGCGGCTGAAGATGGAGAATGAAATCCTAAAGCAGGCGGCGCAGTACTTCGCAAAATGAGTTGCATAGGGAGGCTTGAAACGGTTGTTCCGCACAGGGTATCTTTTGCGCAGGCCCGGAATCTGTAAAGCTAAATTTCCTATAAAGACCATGAGCTGTTATGGTCGACAGCAACGAAACAGAAGCAACGTTTCTTTCCATTGCTTCATCGAGCATCGAAGTCAGCAAGCCTCAACCAATGCCAAGCCTGGCAACGTCCGGGGTCAGTTAAAGTTCATGAATATGCTCTGAAGTAGAATCTTCGTTGAACCCAATTGATGCAAACCCTTGTATCTCATTTTCTCCATAGTATTTCTTACAAGTCTCAAGGATCGAGCGCATGTGCGCAATATAGATCGATGTGAGATCAGACATCGCTGCATTTCGGATTGTCGGGATTTTGGTGTTTATTGGATTTCAGTCTTTAGATTCTTTATTTGCTATCGACGGTGTTTCCCAAGTGTAGACGCATATCTTCGATATTCATCAACCATGCTAACGAATTTTCAGATTTTTGATGGTGTTCAGATCTTCAGGCTTGGTAATTTCGTGAGTCAATTTAAATTGTGTTTATGAGGAAGCCCAATTTCTTGATGACATCTGATTTTGCTAGAAGTGTGCGGCAATATTTAGAAGTTTTCCTAGCGTCTCGTGGGTCAACTCACCATAGCAATTGGTGGAGATATGTAGACACAGGTATTTCAAAGCCTGATGGGTATTTCTCGTTTCTATGTCTTCCTCACGGCGTTGGCTGGCCTCCAGTATTGCGCGGACGAATTCGGCTCTGTCGAGTTCAATCCAAGTTTGAATCTGCTTTCGTTCTTTCGCTCTATACTGCTCCCTAAAATACATCAAAGCTGTTTCGGCATAGGCATTGGTCTTGGTGAATTGCCCATGCCGCCAATCCCGGCATGCGTTGGTGTTGAGGACTCCTTTGTAATTTGAATTTTGACGCGAGTCGCTTGGTCGCACCGATGAGAGGGTGCTATTTTCGAGGATGCTACCCACAGAATCCTGTAAGGAGCAAAAATTTGCTGAAAAGCATGGTCACGAATGAATCGAAGGGGCAATTGTGAAAATTTCAGCAGCGGTCATTTTTCTCTCCTTAATGCTTTCTTCCTGTCGATTTGGCACCAAAACTGAATCAGACTTAAAATCTCTTGAATCTCGTCCTTTCGGGACCAGGCTCTTCCGCCATGGCAAATTGCAGCGCTTGACAGTGGTGAAGAAAGACCAGGATAATTTCTGCTTCTACATCGTAAAAAAAGACATCAAACAAATAGATCAGGAGAAAGGATGGGATAATCCCAAATACTGGACTCCGGCGGGATCTGCTCGACCTAACGGTTTTGCCATCAGCAGAAGCGCCTTAGAGTCTTGGTTGGTAGCATCACAAGCATCGTGCAAATTGGCGAAAGCAAATGCTGATGCAGCACATGCTTCCCTGTGCAAGCAGAAGTTGGATGGCAGCGCATGTCTTTTGGACAAACCGTTTGCAAAATGCGAGGGGCGACGAGTTGATGATACCTCGCGATGCATTATGACCCAGTCTAATGGTACTTGTTCACTTTATGACACGGAAATGCGATGGGAGTGCAAATACCAAGAAGAGGCTGACCCGGAAAATATCAAGTGTCCACCTTATTCGACTGTCAATGTTCTAAAGAAAGAGATAGATCGGGCAAAGGCTGATGGAAGTGGACAGGCCACTCTCGTCGATGAAAAGCTAATCGCCTACATTGATGCGCTTCTAAGCAAACAAAAGAGTGTGCTACAGAGCACGCTCGTAAAATGTGAATGAGGTGGTGTTTGATGTACTCGCCCTTTTCCGCACAGTCTAATAGACTCCCAAGGATTAGCAGGCTGTTCATGACTCAGAGAGCCCTGGCGAAGAAGGGAAACTCCACTGCCACGCACACCAGGTCTGTTGCAGAATTCAATTGAACGTCACGGACAGTGCCGTTCAAACTGTATCTATTGACAATCCGCTTCAGAAGTCGCTGACCCCTCCAAACCCAAAACATCACAAAGCCCTTTCGTCTGGGGGAACACTTCAGTACGCCCAACGACACGACGCATTTTATTTCGAAAAAAAATAGAGTTCAGCGGAAGGAAATTCAGTTGCGATACAATTTAAGGAAGAAAGCATGTCATCGCGAAGAATTTCGGCCGAAGCCCGAGGGCATGTGTAAAATAGTTTCTCTTCGTCGCTATCCCAAAGATCGATGTCGGGGTCTAGGCCGAATTAGGCCCATTTCGCGTTGAATCCTTCCGAAAAAGCCACCTCAGCTATCCCTCTGAACCCCACTTTTGCTTTGGTCGGTGTCCGTATTTTTCCTCAATTTTCCATCTTCTTCGGTGAACCTCACCGGATTCCCGCTCAATCTGAGGTGCAAGGGGTGAAAACGGCAAACTCCATCCGACCCTGGTTAGTTTGAGTGAACTGACCAAGCGGGGTGTTTTGAGTTTTTTTTCGGATGCGGAATGAGAAGGAGCCCCCTCTGTTAGTCGGG
>Ga0315901_10001928_pt1 | contig 29354 bp, 42 predicted proteins | sample LakEriMetagenome_10_FD_203761 | JGI IMG/M metagenome (GOLD analysis project Ga0315901, IMG submission 203761) | Freshwater fungal communities from buoy surface, Lake Erie, Ohio, United States - Buoy 2 MA116 | ecosystem: Environmental > Aquatic > Freshwater > Lake | place: USA: Lake Erie, Ohio...
TATCCGCCATAACGTCCTCAGTCGGTTTGGTTCCGGCGGAGCCGGGTGGTCAGGTCATCTCCCGGAGCGGGAGGAATCAACGACGTACTGGTACTCCCCGCCTGCGTCAACGTGCCCGTCACCGTCTGCGGCACGCGCCCCGCGCCACTCAAACTGGCGCTTTGGGTCAGTGTGCCTACCAGCGCTTGGGTCGCCCGCAGCGATGACGCGGTCGTCCCGCTCATCGTCAGCGTGCCGGTCACCGCCTTGGCAAACCGATTCAGACTGGCAATCGTCCCGGCACTAGTCAGTGTCCCGGCCAGCGCCTTGGCGTTCCGACTGGTCCCAGCCAATGCGCCAGCGTTCGTCAGCGTCCCGGTCAGCGCTCTCGCCGTTCGGGCCGTCCCGGCCAAGCTCGCCTGCATCGTCAACGTCCCACCAACCGCTTGCTGAATCGGGCCGGTGCCTGTTGTCGGGAACAGCAGCAGGAGCGACATGTCTTACTCGACCGTGAAGACCAGCACGACGTTGACGTTGCCGACGCTGCTGTTCGTAGTCTGATCCAGCTTGAGTCCTTCGTTCTCCCGAAGGACCAGCCCTTTCATCGCCGCCAACTCCTGCGTCTGCGGGATATGGTTGAGCGTGCTGGCCATCGCGGCATACGGAAACGTCTCTTCTGACGCGCCGTTCAAGAACAGCGTGACGGTCGTTCCGGTCGCGCCGCCCGTTGGCTTGAGTCGGCAGGTGACCTGCGCTGGCAACGCGGCAGAAGCGGTATCAAACGGGCGCGGCGTTAGCACCGTGCCGCCCGTTCCAACTGCCGTGGTGCGGATGACTTCATACGTCTGCCCAACGCCCGTGACGGCGGTCTGCGCCGGGATGACATAGCACCCCACGACACGCAGGATATCGCCCGATCCGGTGGCGTTGAACAGGTCAATCAGCGTGGTGCGGGCGGCGGCCACGTGCGCCGTGTTGCCCGTGCTGACGACAAAGGTGTCTTTTGTCCCTTGCATATGTCCCACCGAATCGGCGGGGACCACGACCTGATACTCTTTGGCGCCCACCAACTGGGTCGCCACGGACGCGCCAGATCCGGGCGTAATCGCAATGGAGTCGTTAGATCCCGCCATTACGTCCCCGTACTGACGGTCAGGGTGTACGTAAACTCAATCTGCGATCCGTTCACCACCGGAATGGCGGTAAAGACCGACCGATCCAGCAGTACGCCACTGGTCGAGGCGGAGAAAATCCCGTGTTCCGTGATATTCTGCGAGGTCGTGTAGGTAATCGTCGCCACCGTTCGATATTGCGTCGCCGCCGGCTCGCTTTGCGTCCCGGTCGCCCGGGCCGGACCCGCCGGGGTCTGCAATCCGGTGTCCCCGGCGCTTTCGGCGTTGGTCCCGGTGCCGGAATCGTGGAAGTTCATCGTTTCCAGCTCGGTCAGGTTCTGGAACGCATCCACAATGAACCCGGCCCCGACCGTCGTGATGACCCGGCGGGACGCTACCCCAAGATCGGTCCAATCTTCGTCCGGATTCCGGACTCTGGCCCGCAGTTCGGCGTTGAGCCCGATCTTGGCCAGTCGTTTGGCCTCTTCCTGCCACCCGCGCAGCCGGTGCGGGACGTTTTGGAGCTGCCACAGCCGCCGGTTCATAGCGCCCCCCAGCATTTCTCCGCTTTGGCCACCACCTTGGCGACCGCATCGGCGGTGGTTGCGCCCGTCGCGGACAAGGTCGCGTCTGGGCGGATCAGGGTGATCTGCACTTCCTGATGATCGGTCGTGATTTCCCGCAGATACGACGCCCCGTAGGTCGCGCACACCACATCCAGTGGGTGCTGCGGCGCCATCGTCGGCATCGCTGGCGCGTTCTCCCCCGGCGCCCACCACGTCTTGAGCCAGTTCAGCATCAGTCGCAGTCCCATGCCCGTAGGCTCTTATTGACCCGCGAGTTGGGGTCGTTTCTGGTTTTGGCGCTGGTCAGTTTTTGCTTGAGCCCTGTCATCCTGCGACAGAAGGCGATCCGGCGCTTCGCTTTGGCCGGGGATTTCTTTGCTTCGGCCTTTTTGACCGGCGGTTTGATGTCACGCCCTTCCGCTTTGAGCGAAGCGCGGCCAGCGGCATTTAAGCCACCGGCTGGATTTTGGCCGGCCTTCCGTTGCCAGACAGGCGTGGAGGCCACTAGTCCTCCTCGTCCTCCATCTCGTCCTCCTCCTCCATGTCCGACTCGTCCATCGCGGACTCGTCAGCCTTGAGGAGGGCAAGTTCGGCCTTCAAGTAGCCGATCTTCTCTTCCAGCGCGGCAATCTTCTTCGCCTTGGACATCCCCTCGCCCTTTGAGGCGTCCAACTCCTCGCGCATCGAAGGCGATTCGTCCTTCATCGGGCCTTTCATGGCGCCTTTCGGCGGACCCATGGCGATCATGATGGCCACACCCGGTGGGCCTTTGCGCCGGGCCATCATGCGCCGTTTGCCGGTCTTGGCAATGACTGCTTCCATGCCGGTCTTTTTGCTTGCCATCACCAGCCTCCCGGCAGTTGCGCCGCAAAGTCGCCCGCGATCACCCTCCGGCGGTTGTCCACAGCCTCGCCAGAGTTATCCACATCCACGTTGGGGTCATCGCCGACAAAACGCAAGCCCGGGGGCGCTTCCGGCACCACCCCCTGCACCCGGTCCCACCCGTACAGGGCCAGCGCCAAGGCCATGACGCCGTCATCATGGAACCCGGAAGGAGCCTCATAGCGCACGCCGGTGGCCGTGTACATGAACTCAAAGGATTCCAGCTCGCCGATCAGCCAGCCGTCCGGAATGGTCAGTTCGGACCCCTGAAACGCCGCCACCAACCGCTGCATCAGGCGCAGTTTGCTGGGCTGGGTAAAGACATGGGGGGTCACATCCACCCCCATCCCCTGCAAATCGGACACAATGGCATCTCCGACGCCGGTCGCATCGGCCACGATGGGCGTTTGACCCACCAGCGCCCGGATTTTGGCCTTCGTTTCAGCCCATGGCGCCTGCCACCGGTCGATAGATGCCACTTTTCTATACGCATCCAGCCCGATCACGACGGTAAAGTCCATGGATCGCGCCAGATCGACGCCGTACACGACCGGCTTTTCCGGACTCAGCGGTCCTATCGCCCGGCGGACGGCCTCCAGACCGAACGGGTTAGCGCCATCGTCGGTCGGGATACCCTCGAACTCCTGCGCAAAGACCTCCGGCGGCAGTTCTTTCCGGGCCGATTCGACTTCCTCCGGCGGAATAAACGGGTTGTCCAGTGTCTTGGCGCGGAAGCTAGCCCAGTTCGTCTCGTTCGGGTCGTTCCCTCGGTTGAACAAGACGACAAACCCGTGCCGGCGCCCGCGCGGCGTGCCGAGAAACAGCCCGCCCCCGGACAAATCGACCAGCGTGGGCCGAATCGCCCGCTGCCAGAGGTCCAGCAGCTCCGGGACGATCCCCGCCTCGTCGATGATCGCCAGCTTGTATTTGCGCCCAAGGCCGGGATCGGGGGTATCCATCGTCCACATCTCGATCACCCCGCCGGTGACCAACTCAATCCGGCGCTCCTGATCGTTGGACCGGGCGATCACCGGCTTGAGGCGCTGTAAAAGCTCCCGCCACACCTCCAGCACGTACTTGTACGTCGGCGCAAACCAGCCTACCGGCTGCCCCGCCAAGGCCGCGTCACACGCCTCCCGGACCCCCAGCGCCGTCTTCCCGAACCGGCGCCCACACATCACCACCTTGAACCGGGCCGGATGCATCACGATCTCCTGCTGCCCCTGATGCCGCCGGGCCAGCACGACCTGCACCTCTCCGCCTGCCTGTTTTCCGCGTGGTGGCATGTGTTTACTCGTTAACTCGTTAACGTCGGGACTCGCTCGTTACCTCCGCGCTTCTCGCTCCGCTTCGCTTCGCTTCAGCGCTCCGGCTTTACACTCGCTCGTCCCGCCCCCATACCCCCCACTGGGAGGGTATGTGGTGCGCCAAGTGTGTCAAGTAGGGTTAATCAAAACGTAATCAAGTCTTAATCGTTTCTTAATCTATCTGCCGGTTTTTCTTTGGGATATGCGCAGAAAGGAATGTCTTACGCCCCGGACTTTAACGCCGGCACGACGACCTGCGCTTCCAGCATCGTCGCCACTTCTGCGCCAATCCGTCGGGCGGCTTCCCCCTGCAGTCGGGGCGCTTCCTCCTCCACCACCTTCACCTGCAGGGTCTGCGCCCCCTGATGCTCCACCGTCTGGCGCTCCCCGTACTCCGCCGGGTTGGCCTTCGCCGCCTTCCACTTCAGCGTGTCGATCAGCACCCGGTCAATCGCCGTCGTACTCGTACTGCTGTCCCGCGCCACCTGCAGCGCCTCCTCCGCCAGCGCCTGCCCCAACAACACCTTCGCCTTCTGATAGCGCCCAAACCACGCCTCGTTCGCCGCAATCCAGTTCCGCACCGCCCCCGGCGTCAACGCTACCCCCCGCGCCTTCGCCTCTCCCTGCACCACCTCCTGCAACGTCCGCCCCTCCGCCATCCCCGCAAATACCGCCTCCACCCACCCCGCCTTGTCCGCCTCCGTCCACCCCGACGCCTTCACCGCCTTCTCCGGCGCCACCACCTGCCCTTTCTTTCCACCCTTCGCTGTTGACATGTACCGCCTCCCGTGAGTGCTGCGCGACCACCGCGCCACCCTGCCACCATACGCCCGCCGCCTCCTGTTGACAAGTACCGCGTGGGCGCTGGCCGCGTGGAGGTGGTAGCGCATGTGGCGCTCGGCGTTCCGGGGGACACCCCCCTCCCCCCTACCCCACCCCCTCGAGCGTCGTCTGGCGCCGCTCGCGCGTTCCGTCGTGCGCCGCGCCGCGCGTCTCGCTTCGAGCGCCACGACAGCGCCGAGCGAGCGCCGATACCTCAGCGCTAAGGCTATAGACTCGCGCACGGGGCGGCAGCGCACTGGCTGCAGAGCAGCGCCCTCTCATGGCGCACCGTCTCGCGCCCCTCGCGCCCCAGAGCGAGCGCCTCCCGAGCGCTTCGAGAGCAAGCGCCCCACCCCATGCGCCACGACAGATTGTCACGAGTCCATGCGCCTGCCGGAATACTGACCCGAGCTAAGTCGTTGAAAATCAATGGGGGTTGACAGCTGTTGACTTGCTCGTTAAGATCGACACGTCGGCTGCAGGGAGTCCCCGGCAGTCCGGAGCGCAAGCAGTCCCCGGCCCCCACGTCGTGACGACGCGGTACGCCAGCGAGGGAGAGCGCAACGGACGGCGCCAGCGAGGGAGAGCAGATAACCGGCTCTGGGCCTACCAATGGCCCGCAAGATGTTTGACAACTGCCCAGTACCCCAGACGTAGCGCGAACGGAACGACCCCCGCCGCCCGTCTGCCCCATCGGGAGTAGCGCCCCGGATGGGAAGCCGAAATCGCTCGGCGCCCTGACTGGCCTGACGGCCATTGCTCTGGGGCGCCACGATCCTGCCGTCGTGCGGCAGCTGAAGAGGCTCTCGCTTGCGCTCTCTCAGTCCACCCCTCTCTCGGAGCATCCCGCCATGACCAAAGCTTCGCTTCTCGCCGATTTCCGCTCTGACCGTGCCAAACTGCAGAAAATGCTCGACATGCGCCGCCACTCGCTGGTCTCTCATGGCTGGGTGATTGCCATTCGCCACTCGACCGGCTCGCTCATGGTGCTTGACCCGGTGATCGAAGGGCGCCAAGTGACCGACGCTCGCCCCTCGTGCATCTCTCGGGCCGCTCGGCTCACTCGGCAGGACGCCGAACAGGTCTGCCGCAACGGAAACGTCCGCAATGGAGCCGGAGAGATTGCCGAGCCGATGCACGAACAGGACGCGCTCCGCCTGCAGATCGAATCGCTCGACAAGCTCATCATCTCGCTCGAAGACTGACCCTCGCTCGCTCGGGGCGCTCCACTCTCGGGGCGCCCCATCCCACCACTCTCCCGCCACGGAGCCATTGCCATGACCGCCACCGCCACGCTCGCCCCGAAAGCTGCCCGCAAGACGTTCAAGCGCATCGCTCGCACTCTCTCGACCGGCGAGCAGATTTCGCTCTCGGCGCCATCGAAAATGCCCTGCTACTCGTGGTCCATCCCTGCCGTCGTGACGTGCCCCGGGGCGAAGCTCTCGGTCAAGCTGCATGGGGACAACGCCGTCTGCGGCGAGTGCTACGCCCAGAAGGGGTTTTACAACATGCCCAGCACGCAGAATGCCCAGCTGGCTCGCCGCGCATGGATCGCTCGCTCTCTCGCTCACGACGGTGGCGCCGAGTTCGTCTCGGTCATGACCGACATGGTCGCCGAAAGTGTCTTCGCCTGCCGAGATGTTCGCTTCCGGGGTCACGATGCGGGGGATTTCTTCTCGGTGGCGTACATCGAGGCGTGGATCGCCATCTGCTCGGCGCTCCCCTCGGTGCGCTTCTGGTTCCCGACCCGCTCGTACATCGTGCCGAACCTCGTGCCGGCGCTGCAGCGCCTCGCAGCGCTCCCGAACGTCTCGGTGCGCCCCTCGGGGCTCGAGTTCGACGCCGAGACGCCCACCGTGGACGGCTTCGCCGCTGGCACAACGGTGATTCGCTCGCTCCCCGTGCTGCAGACGCTCGCAGAGGGTACGCAAGTGTGCCCCGCCACCGCCGATACCCCGCAGTGTGCGGCGCATGGCTGTGACGCTTGCTGGACCAAGACGGCCCGGGTCGCCTACATCGCCCACTAATTCCCTCTGCTGTCCATCTGGGGCGCATCACTCCGGTGCGCCCCTCTCACCACTCAGGAGATTCTCGCCATGACCAACTTCGAGACGCTCACCCTCCCGTTCCACTCCGACGCCGCGCGCCTCTCGGCAATGCAACTCCTCGCCGAACTTGTCCGGCAGGGCGTCGGCTTCAAGGCCGCGCCCTCTCGCGACGAGGTAGACCTCGTGATCACCTTCACCGGGGCGCACTGACCATGCCCCGACTCTTCGCTGCCGGTCGCATCCCATCCCGCACTTCCCTCACCATCCCCTCGGAGATCAACGCCATGACCCAGACCCAGACCATCGCCCCCGCCTTCACCTCCCTCCGCGAGAAGATCGCTTACGAGAAGGCCGAGCGCCTCGCCGACTACGCCCGGTTCGAGTCCATGCTGCGCACCGCCTACGCCGTGGCGCACGAAGCCGGCGAGCGGCACCAGCCGACCGTCATGCAGGTCCTCGAGAACGGGCGCGTGATCGACACCGTTCTCGATGGTCCCTGCGGGTTCGCATGGGTGACCATCCGCCCCGGCACCTCTCGCTTCGCTCGCTGGGCGGTCGCCAACGGCCACGCCCGCAAGAGCTACGGCGGGGGGATCCAGCTGTGGGTCAGCGCCTTCAACCAGAGCTACGAGCGGAAGATGGCCGCTGCCGAGGCGCTCGCCGACTGCCTGCGCATGGCCGGCATCAAGGCCTACGCCTCGGGACGGCTTGACTGACCCCGACATTCCCCTAGATTCCCGGGACAGCCTGTGGCGGGCTGTCTCCCGTGGTGGGACCCACCCCTCGGCGCTCCGGCGTCGGGGGGTGGTGTCGTTTCTACCCTGCCCGCTTCGCGTCGGCCTTGTCGATCCAGTGCTGGCGCCACCGCTCCGCCCGGCGCTGGCGGGCCAGTCGGTCCCGCCACCGCTTCTGCCCCGGCGTCAGCCCCGGCGCCCGGGCTTCAGAACTGGCCGCGCTGGGCGCTAATAGCCCCGCCAGCGCCCGATCCCCCACCCAGACATAGGCAGGGGGCAGGTAGGGCATTTTCCGGGCTGTAATGGCCGCTGCCTCCTCCGGGGTGTCGGCCTCCACCATGGCCACCAGCCGGGGGTCCTGCCCCGGGAGGTGGAGGGTCACCCGGTGGGCGCTCATGCGATGCGCTTCGAGGGCGCCAAGATCCGCGCCCGAATCGGGTGTACCCACGGCGCCGAAGGCCGGCGGTTCTCTTCGATCTCTTCCTTGGTCGGGGGCCGGAAGTTGTTGAGGTGCCCCTCCCCGGCCAGCAGGCGGTGCCCCTTCTCCGTGATGCGCCACGTCTTGACGGCGACCCGCTCCGCATACCCCTTCGTCGTCAGGCGGCAGGCGGCGCTTCGCAGCGTCTCCGTCAGCCGGTCGGGATGGTCGAGCGCCAGTTCGTCCAGCGTCTGGCCGTCCGGGTGATTGGCAAGGGAGCGGAGGATGAGGAGGGCGGAGGTGCTGTAGGTCTTCTCAGGCATGGGGTAGAGTGGCGTGCAGGGGACAGTCAGCGGCGATCCACCAAGCGCGGGTGGGCTCGTCGGTCGGGTCGGATTGGAGCAAGACGCCGTGGCCGTGGGCGTTGTCTTCAACGGCGCAGGTGCAGCCCGCCGCGACGGCGTCGGGGCTGCCGGGGGCGCGTTCACGATTCATGAACGGTGAACGGTCGGTGGTCATGCGCTCACCTCCCGTTCTGCTGCGGCCACGGCGGCGGGGATGCAGCGCGTCAGCGCGGCATACGATGCGCCATAGGGCACGGCTTCCACTGCGGCGAGCAGCACCTTCTCGCTCGGCTCCCGGAGCCTGTCGATGGTGTCCTGCATCTGGTTGATCATCCGGGCCTGACTGGACAGCATGGACGTGGCAATCTCGAACTCCTTCCGCAGCCGCACAATCTCCTCGGCCATCCGCCGCTCGTTGATGCAATCGCTGGCCGGGCAGTCAATGCAGCACGGATCTAGCAGGAACTCCTCTAGCACCTCGTCAGCGGTCATTGCTCACCTCCTGTTCCGCCGCCGCGACGGCGACACGGATCGCTTTCAGCGCCTCATCAAAGCACGACAGGTCGTAGATCTGCTCCCGCAAGGCGTCCACCATCAGGTCGCTTGGATTGCGCAGCGCGGCGAGGATGCGAAGTGCCACATCCCGCTCGTTGTTCACGCAAGCGTGGTCAATCTCCCACAGCGTGCGGAACCCCGAGCGGGCCAGAATGTCAGCTTGCAGCGCATCCCGCTCCTCCCGCAGCCGGTCGATCTCCTGCACCAGCACCAGCCCTTCGCCAGCGGCCAGCGTCCAGCCTTTCCGGGCGGTGGCGATGATCCGGTCCAGTCGGTCGCCGTACCCGGCGCGGTGGTTGCCAAAGTTGCCGTCGGCCTTCGCGTCGGTCGGATCCGGCACCCGGCAGTCGGTCGGGGCGCTGCTCATGCGACCTCCTGCAACTTCGCCTGCGCGGCTCGCGCTTGGGCGTGGTGCTTGTCGGCGTTCTGTAGTGCCAGCGCCACCCGATCCAGCACCTTCCGATCCGCGTCGGAGATGACGTGCCCCACCGCCAGATCGCGCACCCACTGCGCGAGGTAGCTGTCCAGTCTATCGCTCATGCGTCCCTCCCCTGCCGTCCCGCGTTCCGCAAGCTGACCGGATCGCAGCCGGGGTCATAATCCAGCCGATCCCGATCCGCTTCGAGGGTGTCCTGCTTGATGGCGAGGCAGAGGGACAGCACACCCACCACCCAGAAGATCGCCAGCAAGCAAGCAACCAACACCACGCGCTCAGTCATACGTCTTCCTCCATCGTCACATCGGTGACGACCATGGGCGACAGGCTCCCCACCATCTCTTCGATGGTGAGGTGCATGACGATGTTGACGCGCTTCGCCTGTAGCTCCCCCAACTCTTTCAGGATCGCGCTGATGCGGTGGTCGATCTCGGCCAGCGCCTGCGGGCCGTGGTCACAGATGGCCTTCGTGAGATTCATGGCGGGGACTCCCTCAGAGAATGGTGATGGTGATGGTGGCCCCAGCGTCCGTCTTGCTGGGGGTACTGCGCTCGGGATCAAACAGCATGTGCTCATCGCGCACTTGGCAGTCATCCCACCAGACCGCCTGCGATTCGCTGATCCCGTCCTTCAGGTTCTTCGAGAAGTTCAGGTCGCGGATGCGGCGGTCGGGTTCGCGGATGACGACGTGCAGCTTGAGGCGTTGGTCAGAGATCGTCCATCCGGCGGCGCGCGCAGCGGTCAGCGCATGCCACCCGATGGCCTGCTTGCTCTGTCGATACTCGGACGACAGGGTGTAGCCCTTCACGTACTTGCGGTTGTCACTGCACAGACAATCCCACGGGACGAGGAAGCTCAGTTGCGCTCTTTCCACTTGGGCAACATCGGCCCGTGGATCGCCTCCTGCTCCCGGATGCTGGGGATGCGGTGCGACAGGCGCAGCGTCCGGTAGTCCCACTGCACGGGCAGGTCGGCGACGGGGCCGTGCCGGTTTTTGTCTACGATCAGCCATGTGTCCGCCAAGTTGCCGGTGCGCGTGAACCGCGAGTGATCGAACAGCAGCACTTGGTGAGAGTCATTCTCCAGCGCACTCCCACCCATCAAGCCTTGCGCCACGGGCCGCTCCGCCCGCACCGCACTCGTCTGCCGATTGAACTGCGACAGCGTGAGCATCACTACGTTGTGCGTGTGGGTCAGCTCGCGCAACTGGTGGCTGACGAGTTCCATGCGCTCCTGAATGCTATGCGCGTTGGCCGTCCAGATCAGCTGGATGTAGTCGATCACGAAGTAGCGACTGCCCAAGGTCTCCACATGGTACTTGATACTGGCCACCACGTCCTGCAGCCGGGACAAGGGGCGCCGGTTCATCAGGATCTCCCCGCCCGTCTGCTCCTTCAAGCGGTCCATCGCCTGCTGCGCCCGACGGAAGGCGCCCTCGTCGAACGACGGCCCTTGTTCCAGTAACTGCGTACTCTCCCCGCTGACGATGGAGAGCAGGCGGGTCGCCAACTCACTGCGCCCCATCTCCAGCGAGATGAACGTGGCCGTCTCGCCATGCTTCGCCGCTTCCGCCACGAGGTTGAGTCCGATGAGCGTCTTGCCCGTGCCGGTGTTAGCACCGATGGTGAGATACCAGCCCCGCGCCAACCCCACCCCACCCCCACCGCCGTGGCAGAGCGCGTTCCACCCGGGCAGCATGGTCGGCACGGCGTCGATGGGCGCCAGCTTCTCCTGCAGCAGATGCTCCAGCGTCCCGCCGGTCATGCTGTCAAACACCATCACGCTCGACTCGGCGCCAATGGGTGTGGCCGTGGCGCTGATCGTGCGCCAGACGCTGGCCCAGTCATCGCCGTGCGCCTGCACCGCTTGATGTAGGTCACAGAAGTCCTTGATCGTGGCGCCCTTGTAGGTCACCTCGCGCAGCACCTTCGCCTTGGGAAGGGACGTGCTGATCTTGGCGACCATCGTAGCGCCGCCTTCATCCGGCTCTTGCCACACCAGCACCTCACGCCCCGCCAGCAGCGGCGCGAACTCCGGCTTCCAGTTGCTCGCGCCGGGGAGACCGACCGCACACACGCCCCGCTGCCATGCGGCATGGCAGTCGGACTCCCCCTCGACCAGCAGCACCGGGCCGGTGAGTTGCGCCAGCATCCACTGCCCGTAGAGTGGCGTGCCACTGCCATCCGGCAACCAAAACGTGCCTTTCCGGGTGCGCACCTTGGTGCGGAGCAACGCCTTGTCCGGCCCGTAGTACGGGATCTGCACCACCGGCTGGCCGAACTTGCCTTGGCCGTCCGTCACGCCGGCCTTGGTCAGGGTGGCAAGGCTCAAGCCTTTGCGCTCGGCGTACTCGGCGACAGTGAGGCCGGTGCCGGTGGCTGCCGGGATCTCCACACCCAGCTTCTCGGCCAGCGACGATAGCCCACGGGAAAAGCCACAGGCGCTGCAGCCCCACGCATGATCGCCGAGCCATGCGCTGGCGGTGCTGTCGGCGTGTTCAGGACAGCGAAACGCCACGCGCGTTCCCGATTTTCTCGCCGCATACTCACGCCTCCCCAGCAGATGTTGGCGCAGAATCCCTGCCGCGTCGAGTGTATTCATTCCACGCCCCAGACATAGTCCTGCCGCTTGATGTCGGGCACGTCCCCGATCACGGTGAAGCTCTTGTCATGAAGCAGGAGCTGATCCTGTGGCACCCAGCCGAAGCGTCCAGTGTCGAGCGCCACTACCCAGAGATGCTTGTGCTGCGCCGGCTCCAAGCCGAACCCATCGCGGATGTGGTCCACCGCAAACCACAGCTCGCCATACGTCTCGGTCTTCTGGTGCTGCTCGTCCAGCAGCAGCGCGGTGATCCCATCGAGATAGTCCGAGGTGAACAGCTCGGCGTCCCAGCCGTAGCTGTCCCATGTGATGAGCACCCCATGCGATGAGGCATGGCATTCGGCTCGATGACGCAGCGCGATGAGCGGAAGATCCACCACCATCGCCCCATCCTCGAGCAGCACATGGCAGCCCAGCATCCGCCCCGGGGTGACACTCACACCCAGCCAGATGGCCGGCGTGACGCCCTCGGTGGTGGTGCGCCGGATGAAGGCGTTCTCCACCCAGACGTACCGATGCCGTGGTAGCGCAAGGTTGTGTGGCATCAGGCTTCTTCCCCCTCATCCCAGCCCATGCTCTGCCACTCCTCGTCCGTCACGCCCGTCATCAGGAACTCCCGGTCAGATGGCGACAGGTGCGGCAGGATCTCTTGGATGAGGCGCTTGCGCTGAGGATCGTCCACTTCGCGCAGCTGCGCCGGCGTGATGTCGATGTATTTCGTGCGGACGATACCGCTGATCTTCGAGGTACGGGTAATGCGCATTACCATGGCTCCTCCAGCAGCACGTCCGGGTTGAATGGGCGAATCATCTGGAACAGATCCTCGTAGGTGCGCGCACTGGTTTCCAACTCCCAGTCCCCGTCATCGTCCAGCACGAACAGCACCCACATATCGCTGGTGAGGTAGCTGATGTGCGCCAGCATATCGCGTCGGTCGAGGTAGAAGATCCGGTCGGTGAACGGGGGTAACGTCATGCGCTCTGCTCCTGTGCGATGCGGTCAAACTCCTGCACGTCCTGACCGGAGCGTGCCCATTCTTCCCGGGTGCGCCCATGCACCCGGACCTCTGAGACGTAGTGTTCCCATGCGCCATCCGCGTAGAACCGGACGATGGTGCGCACATACCGTGGCTCGGTCTGCTTCCGCTGCACATCCTGCGCATAAAGACTGGCCGCTTCCACCATCTGATCAGGCGCCGCCCCATCCTTCAGGCATTGCTGGATCGCTCGAAGCGCCGGCGGGAAGAGGTGTGGTGTATCCCGCTTGGGGAATACGCGCCAGATCGCTTTGGTCACCTCATGCGCCAGTTCGTTGAGGGGATCGTTTCTCCTTGGTCGTTTGGGTGACTCCAGCGTCAGGGGTGGGGTGACTGCCGTGTCACCCCCCGGTGACTCCCGCGTCACCCCCTCCAGCACCACATCGTACAGATTGGTGCGCCCGGGGCGGACGGTGGAGCGGAGATAGCCCCGGGCGATCAGCACCGGAAGCGCCCGTTGGACAGTCCGAGTGGACAGGTGGCAGGCCTTGGCCATCGTCTGCACGCTGGCCCAGACGTTGCCCCCCAGCCGATTGGTGAAGGTCCCGATGGCGCACAGCACCCGGACCTGTGTATCGGTCAGCTCAGGATCGGCGACGGCAGCCGCCGGAATGATGGCGAGATGTGGCATAGTGGTGGGACGTGGTGGTGGTTACTTCCGGTGGCGACTGTGGGCGCCGACATTGCCGCCCCGTTGGCGCATCTCGACCCCGGAGCGTTTGAGCAGGCTGTGGACCGCCTGAAAGGTGATCCCCATCAGCAGCCCGACCTGTCGGATGGATAGGCCGGTCTGGTACAGCCGCGCCGCCTCGGCTCGCTTCGCTTCGTCCGGCTTATTCCCGCAGTGGAACTTGTTAGGACGCTTCCCCATCGCCTCCTCCGTTCCATTGTGCGCAGAATGGCGCGACATCGCAGTAGTGCTTGCACCGCTTGTACTCCCCGGTGCGCACCTGCACATCATACCCGGGGCGGATATCCTCAGCCGGCGGGTATTCGTCGTAGACCTTCATCGCCCGGGTGCTGCCCTGCTTCATCAGCGCATACTTGGTCCCCGAGTACCACCGCTCCTCATCGGTGCAGTGGAGATCCACGCCGGCCCGCGCCTGCTGATGCAGATGTACCCGCTCCTCGATGTACTGCTGGGTGAACTCCATATCCCAGACCGGGACCTCGATGCGCTGGATCGCTGCCTTCGGGTACTCCTCGGAGCGCTCGGCCTCGGTCTTGCGCCAGTCGCGGAAGATGCCGATTACCTCCAGCTGCTCCACGGGATACCCGTTCTGGTGCGCCAACCAGCGCAGGACGTTCAGCTGCTGCGTCCACTTGTCGTTCCCACGCGCCTTGTAGACCGTGGTCACCTTGTAATCCGAGATCTTCTTCGACTCCAGATGCATCACGTCGAACTGGCCGGAGATCCGCCAGCCCAGCACGTTGGCGTAGAGGCGCTCCTCGGCAATCATCCCCTCCTGCCGGAGCCCCGCCCGCTCGAGGATCGTATGGACCGCCTGTCCCAGCAGGGACCACACCCGCTCCGACACGTCCACCGTGATCTGGTCATGGTGCGCCCGGGTCAGCTGGGCAATCCGCGCCGAGTCGATCAGCTTGGTGGCGGAGATGTCCCCGCCCCCCGTGTACGGATCGTTGGTCACCGCATCCACGATGGACTGCGGCAGGTTGTGGACGTTCGTGATCGCGCCCATCAGGACACCTCCCCACGCGGCTCGATCAGCGTCAGCAGGGCGCGCCCCGACACGTTGAGGCTGGCCACCAGCTTCTCGATGGCGCTGCGGGCCACGTCCGGCCCGGGGGTGGTCTCGTCCATCAGCTCCTGCAGGATCCGCGCCGCGCTCTCCGCGTGGCGGGAGGCGGTTGCCATCCCCAGCATGGCCAGCAGCGTTGCAACCAGCACCTCGTCCGCCGTCAGATCGACGGTCACCGTGGTCTCCTCCATTAGCGGGTCGCCTTGATGAAGAGGGTGGCTGCCGCCGCCTGTATCACGCTGGCGTCATACATCATGCCGGCCTCGTCGCACGCCGCGCCCAGCGTCTGGAATGCCTGCGCCACGCACTGGCCGTACAGGGCGCCCAACTCCTCGATAGAGATCTTGGGAACGGGGGCCATGGCTGCCGCTGTCGCCGGCTTAGCGGCTGTGGCGCCGGTCGCCCCCACCTTGCTGATGTTGGTGTAGGTCGCGCCGTTCTTCTGCACCTGCTCCATGTGCAGGGTGTGCCCCACCGCCTGCTCCGGGGTCAGCTTGAGGCGCTCCAGCTGCCGCTCCGCCGTCTGCTTGCTGAGGTAGACCTCCGTCCCGTCCTCCCCGGCGAACAGGTACTGGGCGCCGAACTTGCCCTGCCGCTCCTCGACACTGGCCACAGTCAACGTCAGCGGTCCTTCGGCGAGCTTGTGAATCATACATCCCCCAATGGTGAAAGAACTCCCGCACAGCCGTTGTTGACTATGCGGGAGTCAATGGTACCACCTGTTGTAGACTTGCGCAAGCCCCCGATTACGGCACCCGGATAAAGAGGAGCCCGGCGCGCGCCCGCTCTCTGGCCCAGACGCCGTTGCCTTCCCGGGCGCCCTCGCGGTTGGTGTTCCCTTCGATGGTCTTGACCGTGTCGGCCTTCACCTCGGTTACGATGCCGGTGTGGATGGCATCGTTCTTGGTCCGCATGACGAGGAAGACATCCCCGGGCTGGGGTGTGCTGGTCAGGAGCTGGTTCTTGCGGGCGAACTCCAGCAGCACGTCACAGGAGGCGGTAGCCGGGAGCGGGTTCATGTCCCGGTAGGCGATGTCCAGCACCCAGTTCACGAAACTGGCGCACCACGGGTCGCCCTTCTTATTTCCCGTCGTGCGCTGGATGGCCTCCACCCACGGGCCGTCATTCTTGCCGGTGGTTTCCCGGACCCAGCCGACGAACAGTTCGGCCACCGGGACGACTTGCGATTTCATCAGCGTTCTCGGTTGGTGGTGGCTTGGGCGGCGCTGCGCCCGGCCAGTACAGCCGCCAGCCCCGCCATGAGGTCCTTGCTCTCCAGCTTGGCCGGGTCAAACTGGGCAAACCGGGAGCGCAGGCGGTTGGGTTCGAGGACCAAGTAGCTCAGTTCGCCCTTATCCTCGACCGCATTGACGTAGGGGACTACGTCATGGCCCTTCGCGATGAGCCGGTCGGCAAAGGCTTTTTGCGCTGCCGCCATCTGCTGGTAGTACTCCGGCCCTTGGCGCTCCCCAACGACTTGGGCGCCCGGGATGCCGTACTTATTCCCGCCCTTGGGGAGGTACCCCTCCTGCTCGGCGAAGGTGCGCACAGCCTTCCGCAGCTCCTCCTCGGTGAATGGCACCCCTTGATTGAGATAGGGGTCCTCCATCCGCATCTGGAGCGGCATCACCGAGGGCGCCTGCTGTCCCATCTCGTTGAACTTCTTCTTGGTCAGCGGCTTGTCCCACGACTCGATGTTGAACTTGCCAGCCGCCCGCTGCTGCGCCGCTTTGCGTGTCCCGACATGCGTCCCGGGGAGGTCATGCCACTGCCGGCCAGTCATCGGGGTGAACTCTTCGATGGGCTGGGTGACGCCAGTGGAATGGTAGACCTCTTGTGGGAAATACTCCTGCCCACGGGCCACCCGGAGCGCCTCATCCATCGCCTCCCGACTCATTTCACGGGCTGCCGGCGCTGCCTCCCGCACGGCCTTGCCAACCACCCGTCCAAAAGGCAGGACCCCCAGCGTGGCCAGCGCCATCCCCAGCTTGTCACGGCGCTGCGCCGCCTCGGCGAAATCCTTCGCCGCCATCGCTTCCCCGGTCACCGGGAGGGCGCCAAGGACTTGCTTGCCAGCTTCTACGCCAGCCTGACGGAGCGCCTCAAGATCGCCAATGCCTTGCCCCTGCCGCGCCGTCTCGGTCACATCACGCGGCGCGAGCAAGGGAGGCGCTTTCCGGCGCGGAGGGACAGGAGGCATGGCTTATGCCTTCTTCTTCGCCAGATGCAGCACGAACGCCAAGATCGCCGCGACGGCGCTCTTCACCGCGTCCTTGTCGAGCGTGTCAAGGCAGCTCACCGCCGCGTCCGGGTCGCAGTTGAAATCGACGCCAGCCCAGCTGCCCAGCATGGTCAGCGCCGTGGCGATCACCAGTACGGCAATCCGCTTCGCCGTCGCCGGCAGCTTGTCAATCGTGGCGCTGACCGCCTTGGCGCCCTGCATGACGAGGAACGTCAGCGGGCCGACAATGACAGGCAGCAGGATGGGCATCAACAACTTGGACACGATCACCTCCAGAGAAATGTGGATACGTTACCGCCGCCCCAGAATCTGCAGCAACGCTTGCAGCAATGCGATATTATTCCCTTCAAACATGCCGGTGTTTGCCGATGGCCTGCTCATGCCCATTCTACTTGGCATCCCCCCACTATACGGCTGATTGTAGTTGCCGCCGAACAACGACATCGGCTGTGGCGTTGGCTGCGGCATCGGCTGGGATCGTGGCGCCAAGTTGTACCGAATCCCGCTGCTGGTCCCGAATCCAATAGGTTGCCGTGGGCTAGGCATCAGCATATCGGACACGCCCGGCATGCCACCAGACCGCATGGCCATGTGGTTTTGGAAACCGACCGGATCCATAAGCGCCGCAATAGGATCAAGGCCCATCTGCTGGGCTTGCGCCATCAACTGCGTCTGCTGTGGCGTCCGGTTCTGAGCGGCAAACTGCACTTGCTGCATCTGTCGCAACGCTCTGGGATCAGCGCCTGCCTGCCCCCCTAGCTGCTGCAGATAGGTATTCACAGCCTCGTCGGGTGTTCGTGCTTGGGGCAAGGTGGGGCCTTGACGCAGCTCTTGCGTGACCAATCCTTGTTGGATTGCTTGCAGCCGTTGCTGCTGATCTCGTTCCTGCTGCTCTTTTGCCATCCGGTTGTACACGTCGTTCTGGTATGACTCCGGCGTTCCGGGAGCAAACGTGACCGAAAACGATCCGCCGGGAACGGCCTCTTGGACTTCCTGTGGCGGAAGCGCTGCCTGCTGCGGTTGATAGCCGGCCATTGGTTGAGCCATTGGTCGAGGCATTGGCTGGGCAAACATCTCCTGTCGCCCACCATACCCGTTGCCGTAGCCGCCGCCGTATCCACCGCCAAATCCCCCACCGTATCCGCGACCAAATCCGCGAGGGGGCGGCATCCGGCGCGGCATTTGCTTCTGAAACATCGGCTGCTGCATAAATGCTTGCGCGGGCTGCTGACGCTGCTGGCCACCACCCATCGGCTGCCCATACGAAACAGCATTTTGCTGGCGAGGCTGCCGGAACCCCTCTGGCGACCGCTGAGGAGCTTGGGCCATCGTGTACGGCTGTTCTTCCTTGATAGGACCAAACTGCTTTTCGTACTCTTCTTTGCCCAAAAAGATTTGCGACATGATCGCTCCGTTCAGGGTTTGTGCTCCAGCCGACCTTCGATATGCGCCAGTTGCGTCATTGTGTCGCGCAACAGGCCGTACAACTCCGCCGTGTTGCGCTGCACCTGCTCTTCATGGCGCTTGAACTGCTCTTCCAGCTTGTTCACCGTGGTCTTCAACACCCCGTAGCTAATCGCGCCCCCGACCATCGCGGAGAGAACGGGCACGACAAAAGACGCCCCGCTCGGCTGTCCGGTCGTTTGCTGCAGCGCCACAGACCCGATGGCGGCGACAGCCCCAACGGTGAGGGAGGCGGTTTCCGTCGTCATGCTATTCCTCGTCGATGTCCATGTTGTAGTTCGCCTTCAGCCACTGCGACAGGTCGTTCCGCGCCGATGTCACGGTGCGCTTGATCAACTTCCGCTGCTCCTCAACTGGGGCCTGCTGATATTCTGGCGATTGGAAGAGCGCCGCCAGATCTTCCTTGACGAACTTGCCTGCCTCCCGCTGCCGGTACTGGTACAGCTCGAACGGCTCGTTCTTCTTCTTCCCCAACGCGCCGATGTTGGCTTTGACTCGAGCCAGCTCGGCGACCAGCGGATCAGTCTGGCGCACATCGGGTGACCCGGTCAGCGGGTTGATCATCGTGTTGAGCGCCCCGGTCGGGGCCTGCACGGGCTCGCCGAAGATGTTGAGCCGGGCCGGCGCCGTCTCCTGCATTCCCGGGATGCGTGAAGTGATGGACTCCGTCAGGCTTTGCGGCTGCCGCTGGACGCCCTCGGTACGGGCTGCCTGCGCCACAATGGAGGGGACGAACGACCCGGCCAGATTGCCAAGGTAGGTCTCCACCTCGCCCTTCTGGCGCCCGGTGGCTGCCTCCAGCAGCTCCTTCGGCCCGGTGACCATCGGCTGGTTGAGCAGCGACCGGCTGATTGTCAGCGCCGATTCGCCCGGCGACATCGCCGCTTCCGCCAACGCGCCCATCAGCGTCGGCGCCTGTCCGCCCTCCTCGGCATTCTGTACGACCGAGGCGCCCATGGTCATCATGTTGCCGAACGGGGAGATCCGGGAGATGGGAAGCCACTGCCCACCGACCAACAGCGACTCGGGGCGCTTCCCTTCCAACCGCCACTGCTCGCGCTCGGTCGGGTTCTGCGGGAACTCGCCCGTCATCAGACCCTTCCGGTATAGATCGGCGCCCAACGCCAGCATCCCAAGCCCCGTCACCTGCTTCATGGCCAGATCTACCACCCGGCGCTGCCGCTTGGCCAGCTCGGGCGTCAGCCCCGCTGACTTGATCGAGGCATCGATCAGCGCCCGGTTCCAGTCCTTCAGCGCCTTGCCCGCCATGACCGTCCCTGCACCCGGGGCATATTCCAGCGCCCGGGATAGGATGTTGGCCGGCGTCCGGCGGAAGGGCAGGATGATGCGAGCAGCGGCGCGAACCAGCGACTGGGTATCCGCACTGTTGCGCCCAAGTGCTGCAGCCGCGACTTCCACCGTGTTGCTGATGAAATCGGCAAGGCGCCCATCGTTCGTGAAGGTGATGTAATCCGCCGCCATCGCAGCGTTGGCCTTCAGCTCATCGTCGATGAGGTCCGGGTTCTTGATGAGGTTGTCCACATACTGCTGGGCCTCGGCGCCTTTGAGCCCGCGCCGCTTGGCTTGCAGGCCGACCTGCTCGACAAGGGCGCCATCGAGCGCTGCCCCGCGAATGATCCGGTCGGTCAAGCTGGAAGTGCGCCCAGCCAGTTTGGCGTAGGTGTCGAGGAAGACATCGGCCTTGGTTGCCGGGGTGCCCATCATGCGCCCGAACATGTCGATGTTCGTCTGGTACTGCAGCTCCAGCCGGCGCACCGCCTCCGGGTCCAGCTCGGCGCGACGGATGGTATCGACCCACGCTTGGAAGCCACCCTGCTTCGCCGCATTGACGCCCATCAGCTCTGCCGCGCTGGCCAGCCCCTTCCGGGTGCCGCCCAGTGCGGCGCTGAACTCCGCCGTCGTGGGCATCCCCACGGTGCGGTAGGCTTCGGCCGCCCCGCCAGCCCGACGGGCTGCTTCCTTGGACAGCAGCGCATCGATGCCGGCGCCCGGGTACCGCTGCAGCGTGGTGATGGCGTAGTTGGCGCTGGTGGAAATGAAGTCGCGCAGACGCCCGGGGATGGCCGTCAGCAGACCAGCCGACCGAAGCGCGGCGAGCTGCTCGGGGATGGATGACTTCTGGAGACTGGCCATGTACTGGAGCAGCTCGTCCGTCTTCCCCGCAGCGGCCAGCTTATCGATTTCCGCCTTCTGATCCAGCGTCAGGAACTCGCCCTTCCGCGCCTTGGTTCCCTTGAGGTACCAGTAGGTCGGGTCCGTGATCTCCTGTGCCATGTAGCGCCGGGCGTTGAGGGACTGCCCAGCTGCCCGGTCCCCCTTCATGATGTTGGACAGGATGCTGTTAGCGGTGTTCTCGTAGTCCTCCACTTCCTTGGCCAGCCGCGCCGTCGCCTCCGGGTCTGTGGTGCGCTTGGCCTCATCCAGCCGCTTGGTGATTTCCCGGCGCAGGTCGGTGTGGATAGACAAGAGCGCCCCGGCTTCTTCCGGGGTCGCCTTGCGCGGATCCACCGCCATCAGCTTGTCGATGTTCGACTCGTTGAGGACCTGACCCACACGGCGGTAGTACGCCTCGCGGGTCAACGGCTGGTTGATCGTCGGCTCGATCTGTGTAATCCGGGGCTCGACCAGCATCCGCTGCTCGGGCGTCAGATTCATCCGGTCGAGCAATGGCAGCCGGTTCTCCGGGAACTCCGTCGCCGTCTGATCCATCTTCGGCGCCTTGAGCGGCTGCTGTCGGACATTGCGCAGAATGTCCGTCTCTGCCGCACGAATATCCTTCGCCTCACGGGCGCGTGCGGTCACCCCGGGCTGAAAAAAATCGGCGCCCCGCCGGATGCCAAACGGCAACGCGGCGCCACCGGCTGCGCCAGCCAGTGCCATCCCCAGCCGCTCGGCTTCCGTATCGCCCTGCGCATAGCCGGCCAGACCGCCAATCCCACCGCCCGCGATGGACTGCAGGATTTCGGCCTCGGTCAGACCGGAGCGCTTGCCGCGCTTGGCGGCTCGCATCATCGGCGGACGAATGCCTCGCAGGCTCTTCTGCTCGGCTGCCTCCAGCGGCATATACTTCCCGCCAGTCGCGGCGTTGGTAATGTTCTGCGTCAGGAGATCCAGCAGCTCCTGCTCGTCCATCTCTACGCCCGGCATATTCAGCGCCATCCAGTTCTTGCGCTCAGTGGCGCTCATTCTGGACAGCTGCTTGTACATTTCCTCGACGTTGGCGGTCGCCTCTTGTGACGCCTGTGTGACGGCAGGGCTGATGGGCGTTGCTGCTGTTTGACGGAACGGAACGACTGCTACACCGCGAGCTTCTGGGCTCATCGGCGTGGTTGGTAGCGGTGGTCCTTGCTGCGGCCCAGCACGCTGCACGCCAGTCCCCGGCAGTCCACCTTCTTCCGTAAACTCACGCTCAATGGACGCTGGAAGCTGACGGCGCGGGTCAGTAATCGGCTTACGCGCACGCTCTGCTGCCGCTGCCCGCCGCGCATCCAGCACGCCGCTGAGTGCGCCACCAGCGCCGGAGAGCAGGACGTTCTCGGCAATCGCGCCACCACGACCGGAGAGGACCATGCCCTCCGGCTGGGCTGCCCCCTGCAGGATATCGACCGGCGCACTGACGGCTGCTGTGGAGAGCGCTCGCTGCAAGGGCGTCCCAGTCTCCACGCCACGGGCCAGCGCCTGCATCCCACGGGCTGCCCGAGGCGCTGCTTTGGCAACAACGGGTGCTGCCTTGATCAACCCCTTGGCCACCCCAGCGCCACCCAACAGGGCGGTCGCAATCTCACCAGCGCCGCGCCCGACGAACTCACCAACCGAACCCGCCATGCCCTCTGGCGCATAGAATTCCTCGGCCTGCCGCTGCGACTCCCGCGCATACCGACGAAGCGCCGGAGAGCCCACCAGCTCCCCAGCGCCACCGATCAAGGAGGTGCCGGTCTTGGCAAGTCCCAGCATCCCGCCACGGGCCAGATTGCTGATAGCGCTGCCAGCTTCTGCCAACACTCCCGGCGCAGTGTCATCCTCATAGCGCTGACGATATTGCTCCCGCGTCTCACCGGGACGCGGGGGATTCTTTGCCGCCCACTCGGCCTTGCTGATCTGCGCCATGGCTACCTCTTAGGGGTGGTGTACCGATCATAGGCCATGTCCAACTCGTCACGGGCGGGGGCGGCAGGAGTTCCTACGGGGCCTGCACCCGGCGGGGAAGATGATGGAGCGCGACCGCCGCCAGTCTTAGCCTTTGTCGCATCGGTGCGCGCCACTGATGCCCCAGCCGACGCTTCCCGCTGGGCTGCCAGTGCGCCAGCCAGCTCTTGCTGCATAATAGAATAGCCCACCATGCCCGGCGACATCTTGGGGTTTCTGGCAAAGACTGAAGCGTAGGCGTTGGTGACCGCCGGGTTCCGCCGGTTGGCATCAAGGAACGCCATGCCCTGCGCCTCTTGTAGATCCCGCTCGCGCATGGCTTCCTGCACCCGCAAAGCATCCATTGGATCTTGGCGGGGCTCTTCCGGGAACAGCGCCCGATATGCCGCTTGATTGGCTGCCGCCAGCTCAATCGCAGCCTCTGATCGACGACCACCCTTTTTGGCAGCTGTCGAAAGATCCCGGAGACGCTGCGCTGCGCGCTGCTCTTCTCGTATCCTGCGGTTCTCTTCCTCACGCTCGGCAGTTTCACGCTCGCCACGCCGAGTCGCGGCCTCTTGCGCCGCAAGCGCCCGACGCCGCTGCTCTTGATCCGGGAGCGCATACTCCACTCCACCGACCGTGAACTTGGCCGCTGGCTCGCCAATCCGACCAGCGCCACGCGCAATGGCGCCGGCGTCGAACGGCGTCTGCGCCCCGCTCTGGAACGCACCCATCGCGCCGCTGACCGACTTGGCAATCTCGCCAACAGCCCGCTGCCCAAGCGCCTGACTCTGCGCCGTGGGGAGTGCCCCACGGTCAGCCAGTGCCAGCGCATCGTACATCGCCTGCCGCGCCGCTGCCGCCTTCTCCTTCTCGCGCTCGAACTCCCGCTCTTCCCGGAGCCGCATCCCTTCCGCCACCCCGGTGACCGCGCCCAGTGCTGCCCGGAGCGCGGTCCCGCCAAAGCCTCGCCGTGCCATGTGATGTTCTCCTTAGTCGCTGGAGCGAAGGCGCCACGCGGTGCCGGTCCAGATGTAGATGCGGCCCTCTGCTTGAGCGGTTTCTCCAAAATACGTCCCGGCGCGTCCGACGGGCGCATATGCATTGGCGGCAGTGCCAACATCTCCGCCGGACGTATTGAGCGTTCCGCCGGTTCCTCCAGCGCCGCCGGCTCCGCCGGTTCCAGTGGCCGTTGAAGTAGATGTTCCACCAGTACCGCCGGAGCCACCCTGACCACCGGAGCCACCTTGACCACCAGCGCCACCAGCGCCTCCAAGACCACCGGAGCCTCCAAGACCACCGGAGCCACCTTGACCGCCCTGTCCCGTTCCGCCTGTCGCGGTAACGTTGATGTTGGTCGGGTTGAGTGAACCAAGCGCTTGAGAGACGCGCAGGATGAACTCGTTCTCGGCAATCTTGCCCTGCACCGTCTTGTCAGCCGTCCGTTCGAGTACGCCAGTCTGCGGGTTGTAGCTGTAGACATAGCCAGACGCATCCGTCAGCCCCAACTGACGACGTAGTAGCTGCTCCAAATCAAACTGGCGACGAGCTTCGGTTTCCGCTGTACTGGTCGTGACCAGTTCGCCCTTATCGTTCACGGTGAACTGCCGACCCGTGATCTGCGACATGATCTGGGCGTTCTGGAGGTTCTGCTGCAGCCGCCCCAGCGTGGAGAGGGCCTCGGCCCCCGTTGCCAAGGTCGCCTGTCCCGTGGCTGGGTCGATGTTGAACGCCTGTCCCGTCTGCTCCATCAGCCCCATCTGACGACGGAACTGCAGGTCCAGATTGAACCGGCTTTCTGCCGAGGTGCGAACCGGCTGGTTGTTCACTATTACCGGAGAAACGGTTCCGTCCGCCTTGACTTCATGCTGGATACCCGACTGCTCCGACAGCTGTGCCGCTCGCTGGAACGCCAACTGCTGCGCCTGAATCGTCCGGGCCGCTTGCGCCCCCGTGGCCAGCGACACCGCACCAGTTCCAGCATCCCGCGTATACGCTTGCCCCGTCGCCTCCATCATCCCGAGCTGTTCTCGCAGAGAACGTTCGAGCATGGACTGCGTGAACGCCGAGGTCCGCATGGGATTGTTATTGGCATCCTTCATCACCTCTAGCGAACCGTCTGCGCTGACGGTGTACTGCACGCCAGACTGCTCTGACAGCCGCATCGCGTTCTGATACGCCTGCTGCAGCTTCTGGATTTCCCGATCCTTAGTGGCAATCCCCTCTTGTGAGGAAATCTGCGCGTTCAGCCGAGCCATCTGCGCGGTATTGTCCGCCGCGTTGATGTCTTTCTGCGCTTGAATACGTGCCTTGTCTACGTCAATCTGCTGACCAGCACGGGCATACTCATTGCTGATTTGCGTGGTCCGAAGATCAATCTCCGCGTCACGATAGGCTCGCTGATCGTCAATCTCCACGCCACGGAGCCGTTGATCTTCCTTGATCTGATCGGCCCGTTGCTCCAGCTCATCCCGGTTGAGCTTGAGCTGATCGGCGCGGAAGTCTTTGTCTGCCTCAAAGCGATCACGCTCCAGCCCGCTGATGGCCAGATTATTGCGCTCCTCCTCCGTCAAGCGGCGATTCTGGATCGCCAGCTCGTTGTCCACCTGATTCCGCCGGATGGCCAACTCTTCCGTCGTGAAGCCGCCCTGCTGTACACGCGCTGCGGTTCGCTCGTCCAGCTCCAGCCCAAACTGCCGGGCCTGCTCGGTGAGCTGCTGCGTTTGGAGCGCCTTGCGGGAATCAATGTCCGCCAGCTGTTGCTTCTCCTGCGCCGTCAGTTCTGCCGTTTGCAGCTTCTCGCGCAGCGTGCGTTCAGCGGCAGCATCGGCCTGCTGCTGCGCCAGCCGCTCCCGCTCCACCGTTAGCTGCTCCTGCTGAACCCCAAGGCCACCCAAGCCGAGTTGTTCCTGCAGTGCCTGCTGAATGTCAAACTGCCGCTGCCGCTCTGCGAACTCCCGGCCAGCCAGCGTCTGCGCCCCGCCCAGCTGTCCGGTCAGCCCCGCCCGTTCGATCTCCTGCTGACCCAAGAGGCGCTGGAGATCCATCGACAGAGTTGCCGCCTGTCCCGTGGCTTGCAGCCCAAACTGGCGAGCGAACTGGTCCGCTGCCTGCTCCGCCTGTGCGCCTTGGAACGCTTCCTGCCCCGCCTGCTCAAACTGCTGCTGGCCGAACTGGGCGGCCCGGAGCTGGTTCTCGAAGGTCGCCGCCTGCGCCACCCGGTTGGCCTCGAACTGAGCGAGATCCTGCGACGACGCCAACTCGGCCAGTCCACGACCTTCAGCCAAGAGCTGCGCCCGATCCTGCGCTTGGGTCTCTGCCGCCCTCTGCAGGAGCTGCGTGTCAATGTCGGCCAGCGCCCGCGACTGTGCCCCAGCCAGACGGCCCAAACCAGCGGCGCCAATGGTCGAAGCGGACAAACCGCGCCGGGCCAGATCCTCGTTCAGCTTCCGTTGCTGCTCCTCAAACTCGGCCTGTAGGTTGGCCTGCTGGGCGCCACGGATCTGCTGGAAGGCTTGCGTATCGAAGCGGGAGGGCGCCTGCCCGAACTGCTGCAACTGTTCCTGCAGCCGCTGGCGCATCTGCTGCGCCTGCTGGCTGCCGCCGTACTGGGCGAAGGGTTGGGCTTGGGGAGCAGTCGGCGGCGCCGGACGCGCCACCCCTTGCCGCTGCATCTGGGCAAAGGTCTGCGCCGCTTGAGGGGGCTGTCGGGTCGTGCTGGTCGGGGTCGTCTGCCCGTACGTCTGTTGCTGGCCACCGCCGGTCGTGTTGGTGGTGCCCAGCATCTCGTTGTAGCCGGGAAGGCTCCCGAACGCGGTATTGTAGGTGGTGGCCATAGGGATTCCTTATTGCCCGCCGAAGTATTGGCCGTAGTTCTGCTGCAGATACGGCATTAACAACTGCGCCATGCGTTGCCGTCGCTGCTCTTCCATCTGCGTCAAACGCTTCTCCTCGTCAAACTTGGCTTGCGCCAAATCCATCTCTTGCTGCTTGATGTCAAGTGCCGGATCTGGCAGAAAGCGCTGCACGCCCTTCCCGGCCATCTCGATCAAGTCTTTGTTCTTGCGGAATCCACTGAGCAGCCCCTGTATCCTACCACCGCCAGCGGTTTTCCCAGCGTTGGCCACATCGCCCAAAGACATTCCAAGATCGCCAAACGCACGATCTGCTGCCGCTCGACCAAGCCCGGCAATCGGCTCCGTTGTCGCACTCGTTCCACCAAGCCCAAACCCAACACCCGGCATACTGCCGACGCCACCATACCCGCCGGCTTGGCTAGCCGCGCCAGTAGCACCTCCCATGCCAACGCCAGCCGCCTTCGGGGCCAACAGGCCCTTCACGCCACCGGCAATTGATTGCGCCCCCTTGCCAAGCCCATAGCCTTCCAGACCGCCCTTGATGGCGCCACCGACGTTAAACCCGGAGAAGTAGCCCTTCCCCTCCGTATCGGCGCCCATCGCTGCGCCAGCCGCTGCGGCCAGTGGAATCCCCACGCCGGGGATGAACGAAAGCCCAACCGGCACGGCCTTCTTGAGGAACCCCTTGTTGCGGTCATAGAACCCCGCCAACCCGCCACGCTTCCGTGCCATATGCTACTCCTGCGCCTGTGGCGCGAGCTTGGTGTACTTGCCCGTGAACGTGTCAAAGCTCCACTCGGTCGGGTCCATCCCGTCCGACTGGAAGGCGATCTTGGCCAGCTCGTCGCGCTCCGCCATGAACTTCTGCGCGAAGTTGCGGCACAGCACCTGCACGGCGATACAGGCGTCCTTCGTCTCGGGCTCGGTCATCCTTTCCTCTTCATCACGGGTTTACGCTTCTCGGGCAACTTGGCAAAGGCCTTCTTCGGGGTCGCTTCGATCATCTCTTTGGCTACCTTCTTCGACGGGCCGTCCTTCACGTTGCCAGCGGCAGCGGCATACATCAAGCGCTGCTGGGCTTTTGAGCGAATCGGGGCCATCTCACTTCTCCTTCGCCTTTCTGGCGACGGCTGCGTTATCGACGAGATTCGGCCAGCTTCGGCCCGCCGCCTTCGCTCGGGCCTTCGCCTGCGCCTTCTGCTTCGGAGACAGCGCCGTGGGCTTCTCCCCCTCCGGCGCCGGCTTCTTCCAGAACGCCACCTTCCGCTTCTTCACGGATCCACGACCGGATCAGGATCGACCGGCGGGTCCACCGGCTCCGGTGGCGGCGGGGGCGGGGCGGGCGGCGAGGCCACGCTGACATCGGCCACCGGGACGTTCAGCTTGGCCGCGACCGCCGCGCAGAGCTGGTCGTCCGTCCAGTCGGGGGCGAGGTCGGCGGATTGCAGCGAGACGCTGGTGCCGACGTAGGTGGTGCCGATGCTGAGGACGACCGTCTCAATGCTGCACTGGCAGTCGGTCGTGCCGCTGGTGTAGTTGATGACGGCGGTCGAGATGGTGACGGGGGTTGCCATAGATCATGCCTCCAGCGCGAGGACGCGCTGCTCAAGAGTTTCGATACGGGCCATCGCTTCTTGCAGCGCCTTGATGGCCGCGAAGGTGATGTCCTTCGTGTAGACGGTCTTGAGCGGGACGCCATCGGCTGGCGTCTCACCGAAGCCGTCCGCATCCACCCACACCGGCTCGACCGCCTCGACCTGTTGCGCGACGACCCCGACGTTCACGTCATCGTGCGTCTGGTCGGTGTACTTGTAGGTGACGATCTCCAGCGCCCCGATCTTGCTCCACATCGACGCGGCGGGCGTGATGTCCGTCTTGGTCCGAGCGTCGGACAGATCGACGTTATTGGACTGATAGTTGGCAAGCCCGCCGTTGGAACGGATGGTGGCGCGAGTAGCGGCGTTGTCCTGACAGGCGAAGAATACATTGCCCGTTGCGTTAGGTGCGGCACCGGAGTAGTAGACACGAACTCCATAGCAGTTAGCTGCTGTGGCCACAGGTGTTTGCACATTGACGATGTAATCCGCCGCAGCGCCAGAAGCCGTCAGTTCATGATAGTCACCCGTGCTGCCAAGATACGCCCCGTTATTCGACGCCTTGAAGTACCCCCCGCTCGTAATTCGCGCCCGCTCAGTGGTCCCGGTTACGAACGTCATCGCTTGCGTCGAGTTGGAGTACACAATCTGTCCGTCAATCGTGTTCCCACTCGTCCCCATCAAAAGACCCATCGCGGACGATGCACCGGCAATGAAGCTGACGTATGGCGCAGCGCTTGTATCACGCACCACTACGCGTTGCGCCGGACTTGTCTCCCCAATCCCCAGCCGCCCGCTCGCATCCAGCGTCATCGCTTGCGTGAAGCTGATGGCGTTGCCAGCCGTGCCGCTGGGGGCGGTGAACCAACGGTGCTCAGCGCCGGAAATGTTGTATTGCGCCGCTGCTGCCGCGCCGATGTATTTCCAGCTAGAGTCGAACGTGGCGTTGTTACTTGCATACACATTGCCGCGCCCAACAAGAATCAGATTTGAGCCGCCTTCAAATTGCGCGATAGTACTCGCACTCGGCGTCACGCCGAGGCCGAGGTTGCCGGAGGCGTCGAGCGTGGCGCGTAGTGCGCCACCTGTGTTCATTTGGACGGCACCAGTCCCAACCGCATTCATTGAAAGGCGGCCCGGCGCGGTGGCATGAGTCTCGCCAAACACAATGATGTTCGCGCCGCTCCCGCTTCCGCTCCCGCCGTCCAGTCGCATGAAACTGGTGGCAGTATTACGAAATACTTCAGCGCCAACAATCGTATTCCCGCTCACCGTCAAACTGCCAAGCGTCCCAACGCTGGTGATGTTCGTCTGTGCCGCCGTGGACAACGTGCCGCCCAACGTGGTCGCGTTCAGCGTGGCCGCCGTCACCGTCCCCGTCAACGTCGGGCTCGCGCTCATCACCACGTTGCCCGTGCCCGTGATCGCGTTCGAGACAAGGTTCTTG
>Ga0315901_10001929_pt1 | contig 29349 bp, 29 predicted proteins | sample LakEriMetagenome_10_FD_203761 | JGI IMG/M metagenome (GOLD analysis project Ga0315901, IMG submission 203761) | Freshwater fungal communities from buoy surface, Lake Erie, Ohio, United States - Buoy 2 MA116 | ecosystem: Environmental > Aquatic > Freshwater > Lake | place: USA: Lake Erie, Ohio...
CCGGCAAAGACGCTGTCCCAAGATCAGTCAAAAAATGAAACCAGCGCTCGACCCAAGGATACAATGAAAGCCATTCGTCCGAGCGATGCGCTCCAAGCGACGCAAATGGGCGTTTCATCTCGCCATAGAACAACAAAGCAACCCAAGCTCCAACCAATAGGCAAAAATGAGCAATGAATCGAATCGCAATGTCCCGACCAAACCTGCGCCAGCTAGGCGACTTATCTGTAGCGTCAATCAACCCAATCGCCTCCATCTCGTAATAATGAAAAGCAGTTTTAACATAGTATGACAGCAAAACTGCCGAACCAAGGGCACCCTTCAAAGACAGACTTGACAAACAAGGCCACGCTCAAGTAACACCCCTGCACACTTCGGGCGGGAATAGCTCAGTTGGCTAGAGCATCGCCTTGCCATGGCGAGGGTCGCGGGTTCGAGTCCCGTTTCCCGCTCCACCGAAGTCTCTCGTGCGGGAATAGCTCAGTTGGCTAGAGCATCGCCTTGCCATGGCGAGGGTCGCGGGTTCGAGTCCCGTTTCCCGCTCCACTCTTGGTTTTGCTGGTTCTAGGTTTTGGTGGTTCTAACCAATCAAAGTTCAGTTCTAAGTTCAATCTCTACCTAATCAGAAGCACACCAGCCCGAGAGCAGCACTGGCGACTGATGACGTTTCCATATTACCTTGTTGCTCATAAAGCCTCTGCACAAGGCCTCTGACTCGCAGATCATATTTTTTATGTTCGTCGAAATTTTGATGTCTTCATTAACTTTCTCTGCTCATACCCAGACAATCCACGTCCGCTCATCCTAGCCCCCCTCCGGCCAGCATGCGCTTTGACGTCTATCGGGGAGTTTAGATCTTGTAACAAAGAAACAAACATATTCCTTCAAAAACTTCACAATGGTTGTTCGACTGTCGAGAAATCAAAAGACCACAGAGCTTTTAAGACATATTGTGAGTTAACAAATTCAATAAATCTCATTGCTTCTTAAATATTTGACAACCTAAAAGTTTCTCTACTGACACGAGTCTCTTTCTAGTTTCTCAGCACTATCATGCAATTGAGTCACGATAGTTCTCTTTCCGTAATGCAATTTCTCGCGTACCCTTTCTCCATTCCAAAAGATTATCGGAGCAAGGAACTGATGGCACTCAAACATGTCGTAGCAAAACAAATAAAGACAATACGTCAGCAAATGGGCCTCACACAGGCTGAATTGGCACGTCGCGCCGGCATTTCGATTCGTTACCTTTCACGTCTGGAAACTGAACCACAAAACCTATCCTTGGACGTCCTTGAGGAAATCGCCAAAGCCCTGCGCATGGCTCCATCCGATCTCTTAACGTTACAAAAGACCAAACGAGCCGAGGACAATTCACCGGAAGCACTCATCATGGAGGCTCAGCGGCTATTAGACCTTGCTGGACATTCGCTCAAGTCAAGATAAAGTGGGCATCCATGACGGAGCCACTCTTAAATGTTTACAGCCTCTCCTTGGGCAGACTCACTGAGACCCACTCAACATCACATGGATCACCTAGCGGGCTCCGCGCGACGACTGTGGGACCGCGACCTCAAACGCTGGCGCGATGGGCATAGAGCACATCTTGTTTTTTGGGGACCTCCCGGATGCGGCAAGACGACTCTCGCATTGCTTCTCTGCGACTCTCACGAGCAGCATTCCTATCGACATTTGTCTGCCGTGCGTGATGGGCTGTCTGAAATTAAGAAAGCTATTGAGCAGCTTCACAAGGGCGGGACACTTTTCATTGATGAAATACATCGGCTGACAAGACCACAACAAGACGTCCTTCTCCCCGTCCTTGAATCAGGATCCTGCTGGTTGCTTGCAGCAACAACCGAAAACCCGTCTGCCGTTTTGACGCCAGCGCTGCTGAGCCGCATCCGTTCATACCGAGTCCATCCTTTGTCAACCGAGGACATCTCTAACGTTCTTAACTTTTCTTTGACTTCAAAGTCTTTGCGCGCAAATGAGCTGGCGGATGACAAAAAAAAGCAACGACTCATTCAAACCTGGATCCCGCTCATCGCAAAAAAATCGAGTGGTGATGCAAGGCTCGCATTAAACATACTGGAAGGTCTCATTCACTGTGAAGATGAATCAGCAGAGCAGGATCTTTTGGCAGGACAGCTCCGGGCTTGGACCGCCCAGTCACATTATGATTATGCGAGTGCCATGATCAAGAGTATGCGTGGCTCCGACCCTGATGCAGCTCTGTTTTATGCACATGCAGCCATCGAGTCCGGTGAGGACCCGATCTTTTTGCTTCGACGGTGCATCATTTTTGCAAGCGAAGATATCGGCAATGCTGATCCAAATGCACTGCGCATTGCTGTTGATTGCGCTGTTGCTTTTGAGCGTTTGGGGTTACCTGAGGGACGTTATGCCTTAGCACAAGCCGTCTGTTACCTATCCGCGACAGTCAAATCCAACAGTCTTCTCAAAGCACTGAATCACGTCAAACAATGGTGGCAATCAGCCTCCGATCAGATTCAAAACGTTAGCCCGCCAGCGCATCTTATTCTCAAAGGACATGAAAAATATCGATACCCTCACGACTTTCCGGACAATTTTGTGCGCGAGCAATACCTACCCAACAAGATAGAGGCTTTCAGGCAGCAAAACGGGTCTGCATATCTGCCTTCTGAAGTGGGAGTTGAAGCACGTCTCAAAGCACGCCTTCAAAATTTATGGAAAAAGCAATAATCGCCCCGGGCGCACTTTTTCTTATCTTTTCTTTATAACAAAGACTGAAAAGCACAGGCCAGCGCGCGGAAGGTGATGGATGAGTTACGTGAGCATGGCACAACAACTCCGCAAACCTTTCAGAATGTCACCATCATGTTTGTCGATTTTGTTAATTTCACTCAAATGGACGTGAGTCATGATCCGGCACGGTTGTTTTCGGAGTTGAACGATATCTACACGCATTTTGACGATATTGCGACCAAACATCGCTGTGAACGCATCAAGACGATTGGTGATCGATCCAATGGCAGTGTCGTATTGGAGTCCACACGGGTTCGGTGATCGGCGGTGTGGTGGGCATCAAAAAATATATTTATGATGTGTTTGGTGATGCCATCAATACGGCCAGCAGCATGCAAACCTATTCCGAACCAATGAAAATCAACCTCTCGGCAACGACACAGAAATTAATCAGCAAGGGCGAGTTTCGTCTCACCTCCCGAGGCAAACACGACGTGAAGGGCAAGGGCGAGATGGAAATGTTTTTTCTCGAGCCTTAATGGTGTTACCTGATGTTGAGGATTTCTGTCTCCCGATCATTCATGCCAATGCCATCATCCTAGCACCATCTCCGCCCTAGCCTGTGGAACCCGGGCGGTAGCGGAGTGTGTCACTGCAGTTGAGAAGGAATTCGCGCAAAACGGTTTTGATTCTTCCGGTGCCGTGTCGACCAAGTGACCACGAATATCAATATTGTTGTTACGGTTGAGCATAACGGGTTCGATGCTCATGTTCATACACTTGTTATCTCGCGAAGTCACTTTTGAGTCTCTTCGGGGGGCTTGCAGCAATCATACCCATTTGAAATTTTTATCCGTCAGCGTCGTAAGAATTCTCGGAGTCACTGCGGTGTTGGATTGAAGCTCCCCAAGCAATTCACCAACGGCAGGAAACAAATGAAAAGTCGCTGCTTCCGATAGTGGAATCCAAACAATGAAACCATCAGCAAGATCATCACGCTCAATCGATGCCATTTGATTTTTTTGAGCGATAGTAATGTCGAGCTGAAAATCACATGCAATTTTCGGGGTGGCGGAGTTGAACCTGGCCTCGATACAAGCTGGTCTTGAATCGCCAAAAACTCCTGTTTGTTAGCCGAGTCCAGATGCAGATTCAGCTCTTCAGAAAATTCACGCCTTAGGGCGTCGTCAAGATGCGCTGAGGACAGGGTTTCGTGGAATTGATACTGCCTGCCAGCCCAAGCACAATCAGGAGCCGGGTGTTGGCGAGGCCTTAAAGCGAGTGGCTGCCAGACGTATTCCGCACGAGGAGTTGTTTCTACAAACAAAGTTTACACCTTTGCGCGGCCAAGATCCCCAACGTGTTCCGTATGATACACGTGGCCTGTGGAAAATAATATTGAGGTAATATCGCACGAGCGTGTCAAATTGGGTGGATATTCTGTTGAATCGGGGACTGCGATGAGGTCTCATAAGCGAAACTGAATGGAAAAACTGATCGCCCTAGTTTCTATGACCAAAAATAAGCAGTATAGATCCGGATTGTCTTGCGATTGAATTCTGCTACCTCGACTGGTTAATAGTGTCGCAATTGGCGACGGACGGACATTGTGCGGAACGCAGTTGAAATGCACACGAGCATACCTTTTCAAGTGCGTCGAACCCTGTGCTTGAGAAGCGATGGTCAGCAACGGATACAATCAGACTATGTGTTCAAAATCTTTTTTAAAAAGTGGAAGGAAAATATAATTGAAGATTGCAATTTTGGATGATTATCAGAATGTTGTCAGTCAGCTCAAGAGCTTCGATCTGCTAAAAAATTTTCAAGTCGAGGTTTTCACCGAGAAGTTTCTATCAGCTGAACAGATGATCAAAGCTCTTGCTGATTTTGAAGCACTCGTGCTGATCCGCGAAAGAAGTCATTTGGATGCAGTCGTTCTGAGTGGGCTTCCGAAGCTTAAAATGATCAGTCAGACAGGACGACCGGGTGAACACATTGATCTGGAGTTTTGCAAAGAGAAAGGAATCGAAGTCCTTTCCGGACAAGGTAATCCACATGCTCCAGCCGAGTTAACGTGGGCTCTGGTTATGAGCGCACAACGACGCTTACCTCATTACGTCAATTCCTTGCACCAAGGTTGCTGGCAATCCGGAGAAGGACTCAGTGGCAATCCACGGATGCTCGGACGATCTCTTAAAGACAAGACGCTAGGAATTTTCGGACTCGGAAAGATAGGAACACTCGTTGCAGAATTTGGACGTGTCTTTCGCATGAACGTTCTTGTATACGGACGTGAAAGCTCAAATCAAAAGGCGACGAATTTTGGCTATGAAGTCGCCAAATCCAAAGAAGAATTTTTCAGTCGATCCGACGTGCTGAGTTTACACTTGAGAAGTCAATCAGAAACTAAAGGCATTGTTACCTTTAACGATCTGCTTTTAATGAAGCCAGACAGCATCTTTGTAAATACAAGCCGAGCAAACCTAATTGAAACAAACGCGATTGAGAAATGCTTAAAAAGCGGTCAAGGCCCGCATATTTTTGCCTTGGATGTCTTTGAGCAGGAACCACTTACTGAGCCAATTCAAAGCGAGCGCCTTCTGCTAACACCTCATCTCGGTTTTGTGGAACTGGAAACTTTCGAGACGTATTTTGATCAAGCCTTCAGAAACCTCGTTAAATTTTTTGAAGGAATGAATTGAGTCAGTTGAAACTGTGCGATTGAGCCCGAATTAAAATTCAAATCCCCTTGACTTGCATGAAGTTCTTGCCAAAACGGAGTTGATTCTTTTGCGGGTCAGTTTTTCAGCGTTCACAGTGCCTGTCCTTAAAACTTGTTCTTCTGAGGTCTTACTTTAGACACTTCCGGCAAGAACGGGCCCTCGCCCCTTTTGATATTGACGAGTGAAGAGATTCAAGATTTCTATCATCTACAAAAAACTCGTTTCCATAGGTCAATCGATATCCGTAAATTTAGATGAAATTCTAAAATTCGCCTTAGAAAAACTGATGGCAGAAAGATAATTCTTCCAGCGCCATGAAAAATTCGAAGCCAACCGAATCTATAATAATTTCTTCGAATCATTAAGTTTATTTTTGTGAATATGTGCAAATATAAAAACAATATATGCCCTAGTCAGTGTTTCCTTGGCAAAGATTTATTCGACAAAATTCATCGCTTTGACATTGCCAAATATTTAAAGCCGAGCGTGAGGCTGAGGGAGTCGATCCTCCGTTTTCTGCTTTATTGAACCAACCTGAGAATAAATCTGTTCTGCGCGCGATAATTTTTGTGAGTCAGCTCTCCGCCCCTAGCGCATCATATGCATAAGCTCGATGCCTTCAATGTTCTTTGTTGCCGCCTTTGACTTTCATGGAGGTCTCATCGGAGCGCCAGCTCGAACCCCCAGAAGCCTTAGCTAGTTGCTAGCAAATTATCGAACGGAGCCACAGCCTGACTGGGCCGAATGTGCGACAGAACCTGCGTTCCCATCCCAGCGTCCAAAATTCAAGATTATCTCAACCTGTTGATGTGTCGTCTCATAACATGCCTGCTGAAAACACCAACCGTCAAATAATTGCGGCTGATATCCCCGAGCAGTGCCTTTAAACGTGCTAGTTTTTTTTAAATTTGTTTTTTTAAGGAGAGATGTGATGGCTCTGAAATTATTGCTTTTGACGTGTGCGCTTGGCCTCTCGCTGACTGTTGGATGTCAAAAGCGCGATATGAATGATTCAACCACAACTGGAACTGTCGACTCTCGAAAAAAACCAACACATCCTGACAACGCCGTACCGCAGCTGAGCTTCGCAAAGGTGGTTGAATTGCAAAACCTTGAACCATGGATGAAGACTGTAGATGCCCTCAGAGATAAGTTATCAAAGGCAATTATGAGTCATTCAAAGGGGCGCTTTGATACGGAGAAAAAATTGATTGGGATCGTTTACGACGGCTGGGAAACTCCAGAGGATAGTCAAGATCAGAAGATTGCTGTGCGTTTTCGTAAGGAAATTAGTCGAATCACCCATCATGCAGGTTACATGGAGCGTGCTGTACGATTGATGATATGTGAAGCCCGATATGCTGATAAAAGGGATTCCTTGTTCAAAGATTTTGTTATCCCCAACGAAGACCTCTTTGCCCTTCGAACTGTTGGACATTATACGACTGGTGTGCGCAGAGATGCTCCAACACATGTACAAGCTGAGCGATGGCGCGGTGCACTGAACGGCACTCATGCGCGCATTGGATCAGCCGATGAGGAGTTGACTGGTTTGAAGAATGGCAAATGCTGGAACCGCACCACACTTAAAATGGACAACTGTAAGCAGCCTGACGAATCAGCCTGCGATGCAAAAGACAAGACACCGATGTGATTGCAACTCCTCCCATCGCCAGAAAACTGAGCGCACGTGGCACGGACAAAAGCACATTGCTTGGCAATTTACTCGGCTTTCCCGAATGCGCACGCACCGGAACCGAAGGACACAAAGCCATCGACATCGATCTTTGGGATAGCGACGAAGAGTAACTGTTTTACACATGCCCTCGGGCTTCGGCCGAAATTCTTCGCGATGACATGCTTTGCTCCTTAACTTGTATCGCAACTGAATTTCCTTCCGCTGAACTCTATTTTTTTTCGAAATAAAATGCGTCGTGTCGTTGGGCGTACTCAAGTGATCCCCTCGACGAAAGGGCTTTGTGATGTTTTGGGTTTGGAGGGGTCAGCGACTTCTGAAGCGGATTGTCAATTGTTGCCGCCTTTGACTTTCATGGAGGTCTCATCGGAGCGCCAGCTCTAACCTTTGGGCTTCTTCCGTCTACTAAATTCCTGTTCAAATTCCGGCGGATATTTTTACTCCCAGCGATTGATTGTCGCATACCCGATGTCAACGTCCCTTGAACTCAATCGCCATGGCTTTAGCTCCACGGACACCCACCTCTTGATCGTGAATTTAATAAGTGGATTTGCGATTCGGCTGATCGATTGACTTCGTGGGCGAAAATTGGTCGTGCCAACGTTCCTGCTTGGCCCCGTGTTGGGACCATTGATTCGGTTACTTTGTCACACATCCACAAAATTTAAACCGAGATGCCTAATTGCAAGTCGATCATGCTTGAACATTGTGGGAATATTCCGTTGCCTGAAATCCGTGATGTTTTTTGGAAACTGAATTCCTTTCTTTAGGACAATAGACGGCAGACTCACGCGCAAGCATAAAGCCTGTGAACCTCAGCGAAGATTTGAGGGTCGCTTTTTTTAGCCGTTGCACATTGCGATGTGGCCATGATTTTGTTGCGTTTTTTTATTCAAAAACACTTGCATTTGTAATTTTGCTCTTCATGAGCATTTGATTATAATGAAAATCGTGGGTTTAATTCTCAGTTTTTTTTTCAATTTTTTGAGTTCATTATCAGCCACTTGGAAACTTGTTATACGGGAGAAGACAGCCATGAAAGCAACAATAGGGATTGTTCTCCTTCTTGCCACAGCAGTAACAGTTCATTGTAAAAAAATATCGACAGCAAAAACTAAAGTAGCCGCTGAGCTGAATAGACTTGACATGACCCCAGAGGAGAAGGCCCAATCAACTGATATTATAAAACTAATAAAAACCAACAGTCGACACAGTCGCGAAGAGGCGGCACGTGCTATTGAAACTCAAGTTAAGGGCCTTTTTGAATCACAAGATCCGCAAGCAGCGCTAATGCGCGAGCTCACTTATTACGCAATAAAAGCCCTCCGGGTTGGAGGTGACAAACTTTGTTCCGATGCCGACAAAATCACTGTATTTCGCGGAAATAATGCCAAGACAATTTTGCGCACGGCATCAGACAAGCCATTCTTCGCAGGCAACTATTTTCTGGGAGGCGGAAAGCATCTTGGACATGCGCTTCGCCAGTACGCGCAAAAAAAGGAGGCCGCAGGTGACAGCGGGTCCGAAGAGGCGGTTTCACCTTACAACTATGACAGCCTTTCCAGCCGACACACGCGCGCAGTAGAACCGCTCCTTTCTCCCTTCATATCCACAACACATACAAGCTCAATGGCTTCTTCATTTGGAGATACCACGTTCACGATGAACCTCTGTCCAGGCCGCGTTCCATCTACAAGCGAACAAGCATGGGCCGAACAGGAGATGTTGCCTCACCTCTTTGTGTTGCCTGAAGAGATCGTGGCCGAAACGCCAAGTACATCCTTAAAGGCTAAAGTGGCACCACTTGGCTGGTGCTATGCACCGGATATTGGAAAGGGTTCGCGATCTCATACCAAGAGTGTCGATGCGCAAACGTTCAATGACTGGAACAAAATCATTGTAAAAGCGCTTGCTGCCGAGCGCACAGCGGGGAGCAAAACAGACTGGGCGGGCATCCACAAAACATTCACAGCACAATGCGACTGCGCCAGCCTCGTTCGCAAGAAAAATACTTTCTGGCTTGCCGATTATGGAGAAGGTGGCCCACTCTATAATCAAGAAGAAGAGTGCATAGATTACCCTGGCTACAAATCAAAAAATTTTCTTCACGTCACAAAGAATCAAACCATGCTGAAATCCGGACTCGCAATTGGTGGCAGCTGTGTTGTGAAGCGGGGAGCATCGTTCGCGGTCACAACCCTTGAACATGAGAGTAATCACCATAAATTCACAACAACAGAGACTTTACCCGCCGGTTGTGAATCCCTAGCGAACGGCTCACTCTACCTCTCAACCGAACACAGCGCGGTGCGGTAACATTTAAGGCATTGTTCTTGAACTCAGCACTGTATCGTTTCTACTTGTCAGCTCTCTTCCGTGACATACTACCCTCCGCTATGGGACATTAGTCTGCAACTTAGTCCGCGGAATCGGGGCCACCTCAAACTCCTCAGGCGAACTTTGTCTTTGTAACAAAGGCTGAAGATCGCACTTTGACTTTTTTCAACTTTGGCCTTTTGATGAATATAGGGAATAAACCCAAATTTCGAATGCGGAGGTTTCGCTTGAAAAGCATACGCCGGCTTGCAGGGCTTTTTTTGTCAACGACATTGACAATCGGCACGACACAACAAAGTTTCGCTGCACCGTTGAAGATCAAGGAAACATTATCACTCAGTAACGGAGTCAACATTCCTCTGACATGGCTTATTCCGTCTGAAAGCATAGCAGGACCCCGCGCTTTAGTTATTCTGCAACACGGGATGATGCGCAACGCCGAAAAAATGATGGCCCTGGCTCAATCATTGGTTTCAAGAAATATTGAAGTTGTGTTGCCCACCATGAAGGATTCTCAGAATCTTGACGAAGCTCTGCCGAAACTTTTTGCTGAAGCGTTCGAGCTCAAACAGGCAGACCCACAAGGACGAGCAATCCCTGAAAAGCTGATTCTTGCTGGATTTTCCGCCGGAGCCCGTTTCCTCTCGCAGGTCGCTCCGCTCATCAACAAATCTCGCACTATCCGCGGGGTGATTTTGTTAGATCCTGTGACGGGCAATCGACCCATTCAACAGATGGGCGTGCGAATTCCAGTTCCGTATTTTACGATGTTTGCCAAACCCAGCACCTGCAATGCCAATGGAGTTGCTTTTCCATTATTCGCGTCTGGCCGTTATGAAACTCACGGATTCCGCCTAAAGACAGCAAGTCATTGCGATTTTGAGGGCGAGTCCTCTGATGCCCTCTGTTACCTTTCCTGTGGCTCCTCGCCTCAAGAAAACAAGGCCGTTATTCAAAAGTTTGCAACCGAATGGATCTCGGCTCTGATAGATTCAGATTCACCCTCTGCCGATTATCTTCCTGGTGGAAAAGTTTTTCAGGACTTGGAAACCAAAGGGATGTTTGACACGATTTTTAAGTGAGTCCATCTTCCGGGTATTCGTGAAATGGACCGCCATATAAGAGTGAGAACAGCGCGTGATTTTTTCGCCTTTTGATTTTAAATCTGGTTCTAATGCCACAAAAGGCTCAAAATTTTTCGGGATCATGCCTTTTACTTTGGCCTCGTCACCAGAATCTGTGGGTGAATTCGGGAGTGGGTAAATCACCAAGTGCATGGTACAGCCCGATTTGAATGCTTCGAAATGTTCGAAAACCATAGGCTCGTTTTGTGCACACTCTTCCCTTGCCGTTCATACCTTCGACAATTCCGTTGCTGATCTCTCCTTTGGCCCTGAAGCAGTTGAGGATGAGGCCTTCATGTCGTCGGATCATCTTTGCGACTTTTTTGATGGGCTCGATTTTCGAACGCATCGCCCGAAACGTCCACGACTGAGGTGGCCCCGTTTCCGTGGACTAAGTTGTAGACTAATGTCCCATAGTGGAGGGTAGCATGCCACGGAAGAGAGCTGACAAGAAGAAACGATACAGTGCTGAGTTCAAGATCAATGCCGTCATGATGACCTTCAAGCCAGATAAGACCGTCCAGGAAGTTGCGGACGAACTCGGTATCTCGTTTGCAAGTCTGTCGAAATGGCGAAACGAATTCAAATCCAAGGAAGATCTCAAAGCATCGAAGGAAGCCATGGATGCCAAGCAGGAGAATAACAAACTCAAGGCTGAGCTGAAGCGGCTGAAGATGGAGAATGAAATCCTAAAGCAGGCGGCGCAGTACTTCGCGAGCCAGAAGTAGTGAGCTTTGGTTTTATTCAAGCGAAGGCTCATCAGTATCCGATCACAATACTTTGCAAAGTGATGAATGTTTCCAAAAGCGGTTTTTTTGCTTGGCGAGGATGGCCGCCTTCCAAGAAAAGCAACGAGGCCAACGTCCTTGAGAAACTCGTTGAGGATGCTCATCGCGACTCTCGCGGAACTTACGGGCGCCGTCGCATCAAGGTTGCATTGGCAAAGAGGGGAGTGACTATTTCGAAAAATCGCGTCAGCAGGCTCATGGCCAAGCGATACATCCGAGGCAAGTCTCCAAGAAAGTTTCGAGTGACAACAATCCCGGATCCCAAGCTCGAAAATGGCCCCAATCTGCTTAAGGCAATTGAGGTGACAAGTCGTCTGGATCAGGTTTGGGTGAGTGACATTACATACCTTCACACGAAGGAAGACTGTACCTATCTTTGCATCATTTTGGACCTGCACAGCCGCAAGATCATTTCTTGGGCAATCGACAAACACATGGAGGCATCGCTTGTGATCACGGCTTTAAATTCGGCAATCAAGACACGTAACTGCGTCGAGGATACAATCTTTCACAGCGACTGCGGAGGTCAATACAAAAACAATGCCGTTCGAAATGCTCTGGCTCGTTCAGGAAAGAAACAGAGCATGACTGATGCAGGCAACTGTTACGATAATGCGACCGCTGAGAGCTTCTTTGGAACTCTGAAGAGTGAACTGAATCAGTGTCAATTCTCATCATTTCAGGAAGCAGAATGTGTCATCTTTGAATACATAGAAGTGTTTTATAATCGTAAAAGGTTGCACTCAGCGCTTGGCTACAAAAGCCCTGACGAATTCGAACGAGAGGCAGCCTAGGTTGTTGGAAAGTGAGCAGTCAACGAAACTATGTCCACTTCACAGTCGCATTCTCTCGCTCAGATATCTGCAAACCGCGACCAGGGAAGCGTGTGAATGCGACCAAATTGCTTGGCATGGGGATCCCGGGAAAGCAGGAACAATTCAGCATCAGGGAAATCTTTTTGAAAATTATCAAGGCTTGAAAGATGGTCTTCGCGCACACATTCTGTTGACTTGATTTCAACAAGCGCAAGTGGACGACCAGGCCTTTCAATAACTAAGTCAATTTCAACTCCCGATGCACTTTGCAGATAAGAAAACCTGTAGTCGCGCTTTTCGTAACTATTCAAGCGAACGAACTCATTGATCATGAGCTGCTCAAATAAATCACCAAAGTAATTCGTGCCAGCCTTTGGTTCCACCGTCAGCATCCGGGCCAAGGCACGGGTCACTCCGTTGTCAAAGAAGTAAAATTTCGGAGCCTGCCGCAGGCGCTTTCGAACAGACGAATGATAGGCATCAATATGAAAACCTAAAAGCGTGTCTTCGAGAATTGAATAATAAGATTGAACAGTTTTTGGATCGACTCCAACGTCGCGAGCAACATTCGCCGTGTTCACAATTTTTCCAGCGTTCACGGCGGACACCTCCAGAAATTTTCTGAAAGGTGGCAAATTTCGAATAATCTGCTCACCCCAAACCTCTTCCTTCAGATAAAGATGCGCGTACGATTCGAGATAATCTCTCTTGAGTTCGTCGGAAGTGCAGGACAAGATCTTTGGCAGCGTCCCCCACCTGAGAGCTTCAAGAAGATCAAAGCGGTTCCCGAGTTCCACTGAATTCAGTGGAAAAAGGTTTCGAAGAAACGCTCGACCAGCAAGAAGATTAGCTCCACCAGCTTTGAGTTTTCGAGCACTCGATCCCGTCAGAATAAAGATTTTCTTGTTTCCGGGAGTTTCGATCAGTCGATGCACTTCATCCAAAAGCTTCGGTATTTTTTGAATCTCATCAATGACAACATGGTTCGACATTGCAGAAGCTACCATTGCGGCAAGATGATGAGGATTCACCATCAATATTGATTCAGTTTGATGGTCCAAAAGGTCAATTTTGAATGCATCGGGAAACTTGGTGCAAAGTAACGTGGTCTTACCAGTCCCCCGAGCGCCAAATAGAAAAAAACTGTGCCCTGCCGGTAATTTAACTAAACGATCGAACATACTCCTGATTTACCTCGCTTTTCGGGAGTATGGTCTTTTTATTTTAAAAAATCAATAATTACTGGATTTTGAGATATTACACACAGAAAGCAGTCGATGAATGATACCCGATCACATTAATTAACGGTGTAGCTGTATCTGTTTTCCAGTGTCCGCATGGTCGGTTCCTTCCAAAAGAAAAGCGAAGAGGTGCCCTAAAGCCGAAACACTTCTTGAGTTTGGGCATTTTATTTTGGGACAAACGTTTGCAACTGCCGAAAAATTTAACGCAGTTTTCCCAGTTATTAAATAACAACTCTAACTATAATTCTGCGCAGATACAATTTTCGACCAATTGAGCGATTTTCATAGGTATGGAGCGAAAATCTCTCTGTATCCCCTGCGCTGCAAATCATGAGCTCCACAATATTCAATTCAAGCTCTCGCAAAGGCTCTTTCGTAGCGCATGCCCAACGTTGCCTCTGCGTCAATTTCCGCAGGCTAGATGATATCTTTTTAACAGTGTCGTTCCAGAACAACATCCGATTAATAAAATATTTTTTAAGAACTGCCACATAATTGCTGTTCTTTTGCTCTAAGTGTGCTACGACTCGGCCTGTAATAATTCCACAGCTAGTCAGCGAGTTTGTTGCTCTTGGTTAAGGTGCCGTGGTTTTTATTAACTGGAGATCCCATGGCTAATGCAAAATTGTACGTCGGCAACCTCTCTTACAACTCAACTGAAGAGAGCCTCGCTGAGCTTTTTTCCCAATTCGGCGAAGTTGTTTCAATGCGCATCGTAACTGACCGCGAAACAGGCCGTTCCAAAGGATTCGGTTTTGTTGAAATGGCATCAGCTGAAGCCGCGCAACAAAGCATCGCTCAACTGAGCGGCAAGCAAATTGATGGCCGTGCGCTTACGGTCAACGAAGCTCGTCCTCAAGAGCCTCGTCAAGGTGGTCGTGGCTTCGGTGGCGGTGGCGGATACGGCGGCGGTCGTTATTGATTTGCATTTGTCGAACGGTTTCTTGGAAGACGTCGGCTGTACCTTTGTTATAATGCGACAAGAGCCGAACTGATGATTTTCATTTAAGTCAGTGGCTCATTCGTTGTGTTTGCCGAATACTTCTTCCGCATCGCAAAGTTCAATCTCGTAAAATTAATCTTTTTTGAAACTTTAAATCGACAAACTCAACTACGATAAATGCCCGTCTTGAGTTGCCAAAATCACCTTGAATAAACAGTGCGGTCAGACCGATGGACACAAAGAGCCTCTTTTTCCGAAGGGGAAAGGCTGCACTCGTTCTGATACTATGGAAGTTAGGGTAAAGGCTTAGTTCATTGGTGGCGTATCTATTGTGGGAGCAGATGGTCGCGAGTTGGAATCGCATGGCCCCGACAATCTCTTCCCATAACTCCAGGGAGTTGCCGTTGATTCCAAAAATGACACCTCCACTAACACTTGACTTGTCCGTCAAAGAACTGGTTCGAATTGCATTTCTCACCCTCAAAAACGAAGTGAATTCGGCGAGTTTCAATCTTGCGACCGAAAACCAGCCAGCGGATGTTTTTTTATGCGTTCGTTCAGCTTGGGACCTCTTTCTCTCTTCGGGAAAATTTGCGCCAGGTAGCGAAATTTTGATGTCTGGAATCAATATCCCCCACATGAAAGAAATCGTTGAAGCACACGGGCTGGTTGCCAGAATCGTTGATATCCACCCACACACCCTGCTTCCGGACATCCAGGACTTCAAGTCCTGGATGTCCCCTCGCACCAAGGGAGTGCTCTGCGCGCATTTATTTGGCACCTGGAGTCCACTCACGGAACTCGCGGAGTGGTGTCACAGCAATGGCCTGTTCCTCGTTGAGGACTGCGCGCAATCGTTCATGGGGCGGGATTTCACCGGCACAATATCAGCCACAGCAACATTCTTCAGCTTCGGCACCATCAAGCGCTCCACAGTTCTTGGTGGCGCGGTGGGCATTATTCGCGACGAAAGACTGCGAACAGAAATGCTGAAAACCGAGGCCCAATATCCTTGCCAACATCAATCCCTGCTGAGAAAAAAAGCAAGAAAAACCTTCCTCCTCAAATTGCTCACCCATCCTGCCATTTATGCTGTTTTCGTTCGTATCATGGCTCGAACTCGCGGAGGTCATGAAGATTTCATCAGAAATTCGGTTCGTGGATTTCGGTCGGCGCAAGTTCCGTTTATGTTTCGAATGCGACCATCTCGAACGATGCACGGTCTGGTCCGACAGACGTGGAACAGGACAACCTCTTTCTTATGGAAAGAAAGAATGACCAAAATTCTTTCTGCAGCAGAAACAGCAGGCATTCAGAAAGAACATATTCCGGGGTATGCAGCGCAACTCAATACGTTCTGGTTATTTCCAATTCTGTCAGCCGATCCGCAACGCGTTGTTCAGCGCCTGCGTGTTGAAGGATTCGACGCAACACGTGGACTATCGAGCATGAAGAATCTCACAGAGAATCCAGATTCAATGGCGGAAAAAATTCTCTCCGGCATTGTTTTTCTTCCGGTCTCGCAGCGTCAGATACCGCCCTTGCACAAGTTCACACGCATCCTGGGTTACACCCAAACAACACAGCAATAGAATCTATTGTTTGAGCTTTCTTTCAGAAATTAATTATTGCCCGGCAGACTCAAAACCGCCTGATCTGATGGAACACCCTCACTTTTGTTTACGCCGAGCGAATTCTTAGAACGCCTCGTCGCTCTGATTCCTGCGCCCAAGTTCCACACCACGCGTTACGACAGAGTGCTTTCCAGCCTCTCGCCGCATCGGAGATTTTTGCCCGACAAACCCAAGCGAGTCATTAAGGCAGAAAATCGATAGTGGCTCCCTCTTTGTCAACGGCTCTGCATAGATACTTCCAGTGGCCCTTCACTTTCACATCGGTCTCATCTACCCGCTAGCTCGAACCTACGGGTTTCTTCCGTTAGCGAAATTCGTCTAGCAGGGGGTCGGCTCAAGGTCGAAGGGAATCTCAGGCCGACCCGGTCGAATCTGCGACAGAACCCGAGGGCGCGGCGATAGCGCCCTATCACACTCCGTCAACGCATTTCATGTTCGACAAACTTTGTGCTCTCAACGATCCTGTTATCCAATTTCGTCTTTATTAAATGCGAGAAATGAGGTGCATCTGTGTACGTTTTTTTGACTGTTATAGTGCTATCAGTTGCATGGAGCACAAACTCACTTGCTGCAGAGGCTCCAAGTTACTCCTCTCTCAAACAGTCTTTCTCAATGGCGACGGATCCGTTGACGCTTGAGGTGTTAGCAGAGTTTGATACCGAAAAGCAAAATGGGCCGAGAACGACTCAGAATCGTTGGTCTGAGTGTCAGATCTATAGTCAAAATGGCGACGTCAACTCTTTCACTCTGGATTTTTCGAGTCCCCTGCCAAATGGAATCGGATTTGGCGATATTTTCGTGGTGGATGGCAGACTCTACCACCAAACCCATCTCTCTGGGGGGTGGAGCAATACCCGTTATCGAAAGCGCCTGCCGATCCATTTCCCGAACCAGCAGAGTATAGTCATTGAGCTGCCTGACTATTGCGAAGATTGTACTGTGAGCTGGGAATTTAGAGCAATGGACTCTAGTCTCTATTTCTATGAGAGATTTTATAAGAAGTCCGATAATGGATCAGAGTTTTTGAATGAAAATTATGGGTTTTGTCGGCTCATATTACCAGATCCTATGTGAATCGTGACACCACCAATAGTGGCATCGGGGGGTTTAACTGGTAGATGAGAGCTATCACTAACCCCCACCCCCGTTTACCACCCGGCGTGCAGATTTCCAGAACGGGGCGGACGACCAGAACTTTTGAAGCTGTGCTCTACCAAAGACGATGCTTGATGGCTGGTTTCGGAACTCTGAACTGTTTCAAGAACGCATTAATTTGGTTCCAATTGTATGACTTTCTTTGACTTCGGCGATTCAGTTGTTTGAAGACAATCTGAATGCTTCGAAAGATGAACGTCGACAATCGGTGTGAGTTGTGGCTCACCCCAAAGTAATTGATGTCTACCTGAAGCTTCTTGCGCATCCGTTTTGGATCCGACTGGAGCATGGGAACTATGTTTCCCTTACGAGATTTGACCGGATAAAAATAGAATCCAAGCAAAGAAAATGTTCCCTCCCGCACCCCCATTTTCATCTCTTGACGAGAAAATGAGACCACTTTCGATTCACTTTCATTCAGTGCAAGCCCGCATCGATGCAGTAATGAGCGTATATGTCCCACAAGATAGGCCCAAGAATGTAGCCCTGAGGATTCCCTCATTGAGTCGTCTGGTCTCACCTTGTGTTGAATGGCCATTCTTCAGAAAACGCGACAACAGCCCTAAAAGGCGTGGTCTTTGATTCTCATCCAAAGGACACTCAGCAACTTTTCATGCTCCATTGAAACGAAGTAATCCGACAAATCGACGAAATCGGGCTCATAAATCGCCGGCAAGATTTCAGCAAATGGTGCCGTGAGAGGCAAATTCTCAGATTGAAGCCCCAGGAGTCGCCAATGGTGGAAAAGTTTTTCAGGACTTGGAAACCAAAGGGATGTTTGACACGATTTTTAAGTGAGTCCATCTTCCGGGTATTTGTGAAATGGACCACCGTATAAGAGTGACAACAGCGCGTGATTTTCGACGCGTTTTGATTTTAGATCCGGCTCTAATGTTACAAAAGGCTCAAGATTTTTCGGGATCGTGCCTTTTACTTTGAGCTGTTCGAGCAATTCCATCCATCGCCTGTGCCGCCCATCAGAGACATTCAAGCGAATGCCTTGCAGGGGTTGATCAAGCCACGCTTGAGTAATTTTGATGATGTCCGAGATATGAATCAAATTGATAAATGACTGACCATTCTTGACCAAGCCTCGCATCAACCACTGCGCCGGATCGCGATGAGGTCCATAAATACCAGCCAGAGTGAGAATCAGACATCCCAAACGCCTCAGTTCTTCCTCGGCATGAACGCGAGGCTGCGAGAAATCCAAGTCACTTGCTTCATCAACACTCTGATCCGCTGCATTCGTCAGGTAACAAGATGTGCTTGCGAACACAGCGACTCTAACACCTTTCTGAATAAAGCGACGACAAAAGGAGAGCGCATGTTGGATATCGTCGACTTCAACAGCAGCAGGAAATGTCCAAATAATAAAATCAGGCTCTATCGGCAGTGACCACGTCTCGGGACGCCTCAGGTCAAAGCAGAAAGGCTCAGCCAAATGTCCACTGCTGTGAACTCGTCCTTTGCGACTGGTCACATAGACTGTTGTCCTTTCCGACAGAGCCGCAAAGAGTGCTTGACCAACGTATCCAGCACCAAGAATGAGAACTTTTTTTTCTTTTGAAAATTTTTCTGGCATGATGACCACCCAAGCATCAATTCATCTTTAAACATAACGGAGAACGACATGGAACGCAGAGAGACCCTCAAAGTGTTGGCCGCAACCACTGGAGCAATTCTTGCAACAGGCCATTCCCTCGCCTTCGGTAAGGACAAAAAAGAAATTGACCACAAGAAGCACAAAGGCCATGACGCTAAGTCAACTGAAAACAAGACTACGGAAGTCAAAGCAGAAAAGAAAGAAACAGGAAAAATTTCATTCAGCGAACTGAATCATGCGGCAGCGCACTGTACTCATGTCGCTCAAATGTGCGCTGGGCACTGCCTCAATCTTGTTAAAGACGGGCAAAAGATGATGACCGAATGTTTACAGGCGGCCTTGGAAGTTCAAGCAATGTCAGCCGCACTCAGTCAATTGGCCGGCCTCAATTCTCCTCTGGCGACTGCTCAGGCTAAAGCATGCATTCTTGCCTGTGAAAAATGCATGAAAGCCTGCGAACCGCATATCAATCATCATGAGCAATGCAAGGAATGTTTCGAGGCCTGCAAGGATTGTCTCAACACCTGTAAGGCCTTTGCAGCGTAGGCCAGCTGAATAAAAATTTAATCACTCGCTGCCAGCCGCGGATGGCTCTCGATCACAAGCCGCTCAAGTCAATCCGCTGCCCTTGCAAAGCACCGACGCGCTGCTCAAGATCAGCCACTGACTTTGCACATCGTGTAAAATTGCGACACCCGCTCGCTGTCACGAGAAGATTATCCTCAATGCGAATCCCGATTCCATGCCACCGGCTGTCAACATCGGCGCAGTTGGGCGGCACGTAAAGACCAGGCTCAATGGTCAGACACATCCCCTCTTGCAACGGACGCTCGACATTTTTAATCCGATAGCGACCCACATCATGCACATCCAAGCCAAGAAAGTGACCTAAACTGTGGGGGAAGAACTCCTTGTGTCGTTTTTTTTCAAGAGCTTCCTCTACACTGCAATGTAAAAGACCCAGATGCACAAGACCTTCTACCAAAACTCGTCCGGCGCGATCATTTAATTCAGTGAGCGTCACACCAGGTCGAATGGACTCAATGGACGCTCTCTGACTTTCCAGAACAATCTCATACAGCGCCTTTTGTTCTGCGGTAAATTTTCCGGAAACCGGCCATGTGCGTGTGATGTCTGCCGTATAGTAGCTTGATTCACAACCTGCATCGATCAAAACAAGGTCATGACTCTCCAGTTGACAATTGTTGATGTTGTAGTGAAGGCAGCAGGAATTTGCGCCACCCGCAACAATACTCGGATAGCCCAATTGAAATGACCCTGCATAGCGCATACTCATCTCGAGAACCGCCTGAAGTTGATATTCAAACATTCCCGGGCGAGCGACACCCATGGCGAGTTCATGAGCACGAGAGGCGATGTCATTTGCTTTCTGCAATTCCTCGATTTCCGAATCATCCTTGAACAACCGCTGTTCGTGAATCAAATCACGAACGTTGAGAATCTCAGCGCCACTGCGGCGTAGTCGGCTGCCCTGTAGCAATGGACGCAAGCGCTCATAAAACTCCAGCTCCGGTGCTGAATCCCAATAAATGGAATCAGCATGGCTCAGCCACTCAGGAATTTTTGTTTCAAGTTCTGACAGAGGCAAAACAAGATCAAAGCCCAATTGTTCAGCCGCTCCCGAAACACCCAGCATCGGTCCATTCCACAATTCGGTGAGCGGATCAGACTCCCGAATCAAGAGCACCGTCTTGTATTGCGGATGCTGAGGAATAAAAACGGCAACTGTATGCGCTTCAGGGCAACCCGTGAGATACATAAAATCACTGTCCGGACGATAAGGAGCCCGGTCACCTGCTGGTCCCATATTTTCTTTGGCAGAAACGACAAATGCGATGCCTCCCCCCAGTGAGGCAAGCAATGCATGACGGCGATTTTGCAAAATACGGCGCTGAGCATCCGTCAACACCAGCCGACAACCTGTTTTCACGCGAGATCTCCTTCACGCATCTAAAGATGAGTGCTCGTGTTATCAAAGATGCGGTGTCTCTGGAAGAGTCAGGAGGGCGCTGTAACAGCCACAAAGGAGAGCTGCTTACTGGGGTGAAGCTTTTGATTTATCTTTTGCTGAAGTTTCGGCGCGTGGTGCTGATTCTGACTCATCTCCTCCTGAATCAGCACCTTCAACAGGCGGCACCTGATTGGCAGAGCGCGGTGCTGCGGTCGGAGACGATTCCCTTGCAGATGGCGAAGGAGCAGCTTCGGCACGGCCCGCAGAGGATGTTTTCGAATACGTCCCGGGGATGAGAGGGGGCTCAGCATCGCTCGAAGGCTTACTTAATTTTGGAACTTCATGCTCAAACAACGGTCGATAATGGCTTGATTCCTGAACCTCGTAGTGAGCACCGAGAATGTGAACATTTCCATGTGCATCAATACGAACATTCACGCCATTGAGCTGCTGTTCACGCACTGAGCTGATGTTTTTACCATTGAGGTAAACCATACGAGCGGGAAAATCAGTGGTGACCTCATCGATGAATGGCTTACTGCGTCGGACGGTTCTTGCTCCCACGAGGGGTGAGGCATCGCGCGGGCCTGCCAACGAACCTTGGGAGGAAGCCAAAGATTGGCCACTCACACCTCCAGCCACAGGCCTGCTTGAGCGATTGTTCGGCAACGGAATTCCACCCACTTTCTTAAGCGGCTTTTGCCCGCCAAATCCCCAAACACCTCCTTGCCCTTCATTCAGCGCCTCGGTGCTATTATTTGTCGTCTGTCTTTCAGCAGCCTCCGGTGGGGCTTCTGAGGCCGTTTCTTCTGCCAACGACATCTGAGGACAGAACAGTGCGAACATAATGAATCCAACCCAGACAGAGGCTTTCGCCAACACGCTCGAGTGGGTCAACACGATCGAAAACAAAAAGGGCTGCTTTCTTCCAAGCATGAGCTCCTCCACAATCAGCTTTGCCTTAGAATATCTCAGTCTGAAGACACTGTGGCATGCATCTTTTGCAGCACGGTGTTCCCTAAACAAGGTGCAAAAAGAAAACCACTTTTGTGTGCCCCCGCGGCAATCACAAACGCTCCGCGAATCCACGGTTGCAGGAGGGAGGGAATGCGACACGATTCAACCATCAGTTCCGAGTGACCAAAACCAAGCCTATTCCCCCATCGGTAGCGGTGAGGAACGTTTTCAAGCAGCAGACCGAAAGTCTCTCGCACAATCTCACTCATCTGCTCTTTTTGACCCTGCAGCAGAGCTTTGTCTGGAGCTTCAGGCGCACATTCACCTGCTTGCTCTGCACATTTGACCGAAAGAGATGACCCATACAAACGCCCCGCTGCGCCACTAAAGGTTAGCTTTTCGATGGGGCCATGACCGGGAATAATTTCAAGCAGAGCAACATCGCCTAGTAAGTTCTCTGCGCCTAATTGAATTTCCAGCGTTCCACCAAACGACCAGCGTCTTTTTTTGAGACCCAGCGCAGTAGGTTCGGCTCCCTCTCCCCAGAAAGCCAAAATTCTGGGTGTCTCTGCTCCCGTGCAAAGAATCAAATGATCCACCGGGCCTGTTGTTTTCAAAAATTCGCTGGGATTTTTCATGTCTGCCTGAGAAAATTGAACACCCCGCTGAGTGCAGACAGTCACAAGGTATCTCAAAAGTCTTTGTGCATCGACCCAACTTTCCCCACCATATTCAATCGCATGAGCATGCGCGCGGCGCACAGGCTGCTCTGGTAAGCCTCGAGTTCGGATGTCCTCAATCGGCTGAAGAATACGGGCCCACTGTTCGGAACAACGCAGTTCATCAAAAAAGACGTCGCGGCCAATTCCTTCAACAAAAAGCTGCGATAAGTCCTCTGGATGCAACTCGCCGCACTCCCCTCTGAGATTTTCCAGCCAAGAGCGATAGATCTTTTTTCCAACAATTTTCATTTCAAAGTGGGGATCGCGGCCAAAAACCTGGGCTTTCGTCGCCAAATTTGCTGCTGCTGCGAGTGACGCTTCCGGCGACTCAGGTGAGCTGACAACGCGCACATGTACGTTTGCAGTCCGGGAAAGAAATTCAGCAACGCTAAGCCCAACTATTCCTTTTCCAACAACAATAACCTGCTCAATCCTATGCATCAAAAACAGCAAACCCCAACAGAGAAAAAGAACCTTTTAAACCAAAATATCAGCGTTTGAGTCGCATTGCAGCACAAAGACAACTCCGTCTCGCACGTCGCCGGGAACCGATAATTAAAGACGATCAGCTGAGAGCCTGAATGGCTCCACCGGACACCCGCCCTCTTTGAGCCAAAAACGCTCAACCGTCCCATGCTCTGTGATCAATAATAAGCTCGGTGCGGTAAACCACGCCGGACCGCTCACAAAACGAATATTCTGCCACTGATCATCCAAATGAACGTGAATATGACCCAGGACACAAAGATCAGGTTGCAGATGATGGTCAGTTTTTATCTCTTCAAGCCAATGCTCAACACAAGATTTAAAAAAGTCTTGCCTCAGCGGACGCTCATAATCTTTGGATCTGGACAGAGTGGCATACCGAGAAAAAATAGCTGAAGTCAGTCGACCTGGCACTGGATGCAACAGGGACTGAAAGAGGCGCGACTTCACGACACCCCGAAACAGACGATAAGACGGCGGACAAACAACATCATCCGAGTGCAGAAATACAGTTCTTCCAAGTCGCTCATGATGAGCTGTGACTATGAAATCACCGCAGAGGTCAAAACACTCTCCGAGCTCATGAACAGGGCCGTGTTCAAATCCATAGTCATGATTGCCCTCTACAAAAATGATCCTGACTCCCTGCTGCTTCAATGACCGCAACTTTTCAAAAACAGTTCGCCAGAGGCTGAAATAAAAAGATTGACGGGCATTGATAAAATCGAAGACATCTCCCAAAAGAATCAACGTTTCACATTTGAAATCCTGCCCTACGCGCGTCAGACATTGAAGAAAATCGTGAGTTCTTTCGTCATCAGGGAAGCGCATATGAACATCCGAGACGACCAACACGTTGGCACAGCGACCGATATCAACCCATTTTTGAGGCATCGCGGATATCCTTTATTTTTTGCTCATCTTTACGAGTGCTGCGCCTCATTCCTGCCGTTGTGCCCAGTGATAGGCCGACCCATTGTGCCCCACTTTAAAAAAATCATACTGTTGTTCTGTTGCAGAAAAGCGACCCAACAACACACCGTGGGCACTGCTCGCAAAGCGAGTGCGACCGGGAAGATTTGTAATCTCGTACAAAGACGCCCCTCCACCGGCAGATACGAATTGCTCAATCGAACAATCAGCCCATGAGTCGAACGTCTGCAAATGCTGAAGCCCGTGATCATGCCCGCTGATATAAGCATGTGCACCGCTACGGCAATATAAAGAGGGTAGCGCAAAATACGCCAAGCCTTTCAATGAACGGTATTTACCGCCCGATAAAATCGGATGATGACCCACCAACACCTTCCAACGCGCCGATGAGTTGCTCAATTTATCGATCAACCAATCGATGCTGCACAAAGCGGGCAACCAGCACCGATCAGCAATGGTCGTATCCGCGGCACCAATCTCCACGATGTTGCCAAACTTTAACGAATAGAACCGTGCAGGCATCGTCCAGCGCCCTGCTCTCACCCGGGTGTACTCAATTTGCGCATCAGCCACCCCTCGATAATCATGATTCCCAAGAATAGCGTAAAAAGGGATTTTCTTCAGACAGTCTCCGGAATAGACGGTCTCAAATCGCGACTCCCACAGTGGATCCCGAGTCGACTCCACACCTGTGTAATAAAAATTATCACCCAATAAAACCACGCCCGCCGGCCGAAATGTAACACACAACTCTTCCATGAGTCCCGCGACAGTCTTTTGTTCTGTAGAGCCCGAGCCTGTATCTCCGACAAAGATCAAAGTCACGGCTTTGTCTTCATTCACTTGCCCAAAGAGCTCGTGAGTAATGACTCTGTGTGCAACAACAGTCCATGCTTGCCAAGCGGCGGTCAGCAATAAGACCAGAATAAAAATCCAAAATAATCTGGATTGAAATATCCGCCTGAGCAACCCATATCTTTTTGCCATTGCATATCCTTCATTCAGCTGCGAGTTGCGCCGCTCAATTTTAACAAACTCTCCATAGAATCAGCTTCCAAGGAATCACTCTCCAAAAAGCGATTGACCCGATGCATGCCGCACGTTTGGCATTCGTAGTGAATCATCCAACCCTTTTTTGGATGAGAACTATAGGAAACGGGCTTTAATAAGCCTCGACATCCCGATGCGCGATCACCCGGGTTGACATCAACATGCAGGCTCCACAAACAACGAGGACAATGGTCACGACAGGTTTTTTGAGCGATAGGCACAGAATGAGAGCAATGCGTGCACTCAAAACTTTCGTTCATTTTTGTGAACTTTGGCAGTTCCTGACTCATACTGTTTTAGCCACCGCGGCTAACACCCGCACGGATCCGGCCAAAGCCGTCGATCGCCTGTCCCGGCGAAATGTCCGGGTTGTTTTTCAGCCAATCAACGAACGCAAGTATCGTATTGCGATCTACTTCTCCGGCAACGCGGTGTCGCACAACTCCTTCGGGGCTGATAAAAAAAGTCTCAGGCGTTCCGTAAACACCATAGTCCAAAGAAATCTTTCCGGTTTGATCAGCCACAACGGGAAAACTTAAAGAAAAATCTTTCTGGTAATTAAGAATATCCTTAATATCATCCTGTATGTTCACACTCAGAAACTGGATCGGACTGTCAGGGCGCGAGGCATCCTCGCGCCAAAACCTTTCGAGCTCGGGTGCCTCAACACGACAAACAACACAGGTCGTGCTCCAAAAATTGATAACGACCCAACGCCCCTTGCCTGCCAAACTCGCAAAATCGAAGGATGTTCCCTGTGCCGTGTTCGCAACGAACGTCGGAGCGGGTTTACCAACCAACTGACTGGGTACAAAATTGGCATCACGATTCAGCGCGTAAATCATGAGCCCTGTAAAAATAACCAATGCTGCCAACGCAGCGTACAATCCTGATTTCCTGTTTGATTGCTTTAATATTGACATATAACCCGTGCCTTTGGCTTAAACTCAAGTTCAAGCGAACAAATGCGATTCTCAGTTTTTGTTTTTGTTTTCGTGCTTCAAAATATCATCAATCAGACGAGCTTCGCGCATCTGCGAATGATCGACCTTTGTATCGTAAACCTCACTGTGTTTGACCATTAATAAATTAGCTTGAATGTTATTGTTATTTTTCAAATCAGGGTCTGTCAGACGTCCTTCTACAACAACTCCCTGTCCCTCTTTAAATAAATCGGGGGGAACTCCTTTGTAGGTCACAAAAAACTCATGTCCGTTTAAGTCACTCATTTTAAACTTCAAAACTTTATTCATGCCATCCCAGTCTTTGGTCCCATTCAGGACAAGGCCAGAAACACGAAAGGTTCTGTCGACAAATTTTTGCGGGGAGGCATAAACTTCAGCCGGTGTAAAAAAAGTCACCGAGCTTTCGGGCTGCAAAGCCATATACACAATCGAACCCAATGCAGCACAAATCATTGTCGTCGCAATAATTTGAGGTTTTCCAACTGCCATAAATCTTCACCCCTCTTTTATTTCGTCTCGAACCACCTGATCGTCGGCAAAAAATCCTTCATCTTTGAGTGATTTAATCGCTACGTTATATCGGCGAGACGTTTGAATCAAAAAAATCAAAAGTGAAAGACCAACAATACCGTATGCTCCGACAACAAAATAGACCCAAGAAATATTGCCATATTCGGACGTCATCATAAGTCACCGCCCTTCCCGTGCAGCTTCAAGTGCTTCCTGAGCCGCGATCGCAGCACGACGCATCTTAAATACAATGGTCGTCAAAATGATCATCGCAATAACATTCGCCAGCAGCACAAGGCTAACATCTGGAGATGCACTCCCACCTTTTCGCATGAACGTTTGCGGCTGATGAAGTGAACGCCAGATGTTCACGCTGAAATAGACTATCGGAACATTCAGTGCAGCAAGTAGAGCGACCGTCTGTCCAGCATTTCTGCGCGCTTGAATATCGGGAGTTAGACTACGTAAAACATGATAGCCACAACAGACCAAGAACATCACTAGCGTTGACGTCAAGCGTGGATCCCAATCCCACCATACGCCCCAGGTGGGCCGTCCCCAAATACTTCCCGTAGCAAGGGCGAGCGCGGAGAATACCGTGCCCAAATCAATAGCTGCATGGGCACTGCGATCCATGGCTTCAAACGTAGATTTTTTTACAAAGCCAATGACCGCAAAAACCGCCGCGAGAATAATCCACATAAAAGCGCACCACGCGACAGGGACGTGGACAAACATAATCCTAAAAACATCCCCCTGATCCTTGTCTGCACCAATCCATATGAGACCAAACCACCAGCCCACAGCCTGCAGAACAAGAGCCGGAATCAACCATCGGCTCCACCACTTGAAACTTTGATCAATGACGACCGACATGTCTGAGGTCTCCAATCATTCCTGAAACAAGGACTGACTCAATAAGATTGCAACAGCCAAAAACACAACCGGCACACCCGAAAGAATCGTCCACCACGATGTCCCTTGGGTCCCGGCCAACATAACAACTGCAGGATCAGTTGCGGTCGCAAGGCTGACCGCGCCCAGCAGAACACTCAATTGCAAGGGATAAAACAACAAAGGCATGAGCAGATCACGCCCCGTGCTGCGCGCCGTCACACAGGAGAGCAAAGCCCCAATCGTACCTGTTGCGAGATTAAAAAGACACAACAGAGGCAAAATCCGCACACCGAGTGATTGTATCGCTTCAAAAGGAACATTGTAAAAAACAATCCAAACGACCAATAACGGCAATTGAATAGACAACAAATAGAGAACAATAAAAAAAATTTTTCCGTAGAGAATTGCTGATCGGGACGAGCCAGAAGCCAGCAACACCTCCAGCAGTCCAGACTCAGACTCTTGCGCAAACAATCGTCCGACTGTCAGCGCAACAACGAACTCATTGATCGCCCAGAAAGCTCCATGCCGAATTTCAGCCTTCTGAATCAGCTCGGTGCCAAATGCAAACGGAAAAAGGATCGCCAGACACGCCGCAAACGCCAGTGTACCCGCCCACGATGCCTTACGTATAAACACTGATCTCGCTGAAAATTCAAACACAAGCCAGCAGCAATGCATCCAACGTGTCGCACTCGTCATGGCGCCCACCGTTGAAGTTCAATGTTTTCATCACAACTTCTACACAGCTGCTGATCGTGCGTTGCAATCAAAACCGCTGACTTCGATTCGTTCTTCAACGTATTCAACAGATTCAGACAGAGTTCTACACCATGATTGTCGAGCCCGTTGGTCGGTTCATCGAGAAATAAAATTTTGGGCCTCATTAAATGCAAAAAAGCCAACGTCAATCGTCGTTTTTGACCGGTCGACAGAGTGCGGGCCGCTTGCGTCAAGCGATCACCCAAACCGAAAGCTCTGAGACTTTCAACCATGGGCATCTGCTTGCTCCAATGCGCGCCATGAGCCCGCACATAAAATTCAAAATTAGCCATCACAGAATGATCAGGAAAGAATGCAGGGTGACTCGCCAAATAACAAAGGCCGACCTCGGAGAGTGTATCAGCCGCCTGAGGCCAGACACTCTGACCTGCAACGCTGACACGGCCGCGATAAGGTTTGCTCACTCCGCACAGTGTTCTGAGCAATGTTGTTTTTCCAAGACCGTTGGGGCCTGTGAGAGCGAAGACTTGTCCAGATTTCAAGGACAGCGAAAAATTTTTAATGAGAGTCTTATACCCAGCCCTCAGTTCCAACTCTTCGCACAGGACAGCTGTCACCGGTCTTCTGCCTCATTCTGAAGTTCGTCGACATCGAGGATATGAAAAACGGCTCCCTGAGTTTCCAAAATCCCTGCCTGCTTCAAATCAGCGATCGCACGACTGACGGTCTCGGGAGTCACATCTGCCAGCTCAGCAATATCCCGGCGATTCAGAGGCGGCTCAAAAGATGTATGGCCATCTTCTGCAAACACACCAAAAAGTTCAAAAATAACTGATGCAACACGACTTTTTGCAGGCTTATAAAGATCGTTTTCGATGCGTTTTTCAAGCCTTGCCAATTCGTTGCAAAAAATCTTCATAAATTGCAGCGAAACAGCTGGACTTCTGGAAATCATGTCCATGACCGCCTGGGCATCAATCGAAAAAACTTCACTATCTTTGAGAGCGACACTCGTCCGAGAATACTTAAACTCGCCAAAAACTTCGCGAATCCCGACAATATTCCCCGGTCTGACGACACGCGTGATTACGCTCTCGCCTTCGGCACTCTCGCGGACGATTTTCAAACAGCCATTCGCAACACCATAAATCGAACGAGGACTGTCACCTGCGATAAAAAGATTTTGTCCTTTGCGCAGACGAATGACAGACGAATGGTCTTGAATCTTAATTAATTCTTCTTCGTTCAACGCAGGAAAGAGACGCCTGAGAGTAAACGTTCCCTTTTGTTTCTTTTCCATCACATCTCCGCCGGAAGTAATCGACCCAAATCTTCATAA
>Ga0315901_10001933_pt1 | contig 29322 bp, 27 predicted proteins | sample LakEriMetagenome_10_FD_203761 | JGI IMG/M metagenome (GOLD analysis project Ga0315901, IMG submission 203761) | Freshwater fungal communities from buoy surface, Lake Erie, Ohio, United States - Buoy 2 MA116 | ecosystem: Environmental > Aquatic > Freshwater > Lake | place: USA: Lake Erie, Ohio...
ACAAGCCCTGTCTCAGGCTCTTGGAGGGGGCGGCGACCGGCACTAAGGCCGATTCCGCTACGCTCCATCGGTCTTAGTGCCGGTTTGCTAGTGCTTTGCACTTTTACAGACACAATGTTGCACGCGCCAGAACCCATGGAGAAAAAGCTAAAAACTCCGTCATCCATGCTAGATGCTTTGCAAAAGCAGTTTCATGATTTATTATTTTTTAATAAAGCCCATGTTTCGAAAATCTTTCACGCGTAAATGTTTATGCGTCATACTCCACGCGATTGCCATCAGTGGAGCGATGGCGGAAGATTTACCGAAATTGATCGCGCATCGCGGGGCATCGCATGAAGCCCCAGAAAACACCATGGCGGCGTTTCGTTTGGCGTGGGAGCAAGGCGCAGATGGGATTGAGGCAGATTTCTTATTGAGCAAAGACGGTCAGGTCGTTTGCATTCATGATAAAGACACTAAAAAAACAGGCTCGCAGAATCTGTTAGTTAGCAATAGCACGCTGAAGGAATTACGCGCCATCGAGTATGGCTCTTGGAAACATCCAAAATTCAAAGGGGAGTCAATTCCCATACTGAGTGACATCCTCGATGCCTTGCCGCAAGACAAATGGTTTTTCTTGGAAATAAAAGATACCGAAAAAATTGTCATGCCGATCGCAGAGATTCTTCGGGCAAGACAGGCGAATAAAGACCGAGTGGTTATCATTTCATTCAATGGCGAAGTCATTAAAAAATGCCGCGAAATCCTACCCGAATACCGCACATGCCTGCTTCACTCCCTCAAAGATTTTCGAGAAAATGGCCAAGCAGAAAAATATCTTGCGCAACTGAGAGCGAGCCAGTGCCAAGGTCTTGCTTACAAGGAAGACCCAGCCATCCCTGCTAAATGGTTAACAAAAGCCGTGGATGAAGACGGGCTGCTAGCTACTTGGACCGTGAACTCCCCGGAGCCCGCTATCCGAGCAATCGGATGCGGAGTTGATTTCATCATCACCGACCGACCCCGTAGCCTGCGTGCCGAATTGAAAGCTTCTCTGAAAAAGTGACCCCGAGCAAACCGCCCTATTCCGCAAAAACCAATAACATTTAACCCATAACTACTGGAAAACGAAGTTTTCCAGTAGTTATGGCATTGCCCAGTTGAAATCCGCCCTTTAGTCTGCTCTCCAATTTCACACCATGAGCTCCAAAAAATCTAAGTCTAAGCTAGCGTCCGATCACAGCGCCGCGCTCACTGCAGCTTACAAGCCGTCTGCAGAATTTTCCAAAAAAGCGCGCATCGGTTCGATGGCCGCTTACGAAAAACTTTACAAATCCTCGATCAAAAACCCTGAGAAGTTCTGGGGCTCAGAAGCCAAAGAACTTCACTGGCAAAAACCGTTTTCCAAAGTCCTCGATTGGAAATGTCCTGATGCCAAATGGTTCACAGGCGGGAAAATCAACGTCGCAGAAAACTGCGTGGACCGCCACGCCAAAGGTGCTCGCGCCAACAAAGCCGCCATCATCTGGGAAGGAGAGCCAGGCGATACTCGCACCATCACCTATGCCCAGCTACATCGCGAAGTCTGCCAATTTGCCAACGTCCTCCTTGCTCGTGGGGTGAAAGCCAACGACCGCGTGCTAGTCTACATGCCGATGATCCCCGAAGCCGCTGTCGCCATGCTCGCTTGCGCTCGCATCGGCGCAGTCCACAGTGTGGTATTCGGAGGTTTCGCCTCAGAAGCGATTCTTGACCGACTCGAAGATTCAGGAGCCACCACCATCATCACCGCCGATGGTGGGTGGAGACGCGGTAAAATTGTGCCACTTAAGCCAGTGGTCGATGAGGCGCTCAAAAAATACAACAAAGTCAAAAACATCCTCGTTGTAAAACGGACCGGCAACAACGTTTCCATGTTAGCGAAACGCGATCACTGGTGGCATGAAGAAATGGTTAAGGCATCAGCCAAGCACGAGCCGAAAGGATTCGATTCCGAGCATCCGCTTTTCATCCTCTACACCTCAGGCTCCACAGGAAAACCCAAAGGGATTTTACATACTTCCGGCGGTTACCTAACTGGCACCTATTCCACCTGCAAATACATCTTCGATATGCGCGATGAAGATGTTTACTGGTGCACGGCCGATGTGGGCTGGATCACAGGACACTCCTACATTGTCTACGGACCACTTGCTAACGGCGCCACCCAAGTCATGTATGAAGGAGCACCGAACGAGCCAGATTTCGGTCGTTTCTGGAAAATGATCGAAGAACATCGCGTCACTATTTTCTACACAGCACCCACCGCTATCCGCGCCTTCATCAAAGCAGGCGATGCATTTCCTGATAAACACGACCTCTCATCCCTGCGGCTGTTAGGCTCAGTCGGTGAACCGATCAATCCTGAAGCTTGGCATTGGTATCATGAAAAAATCGGTGGTGATCGCTGCCCAATCGTCGATACTTGGTGGCAGACCGAGACCGGCGCGATTCTTATTTCACCTATCCCTGGCGCAACCACCTGCATTCCAGGAACAGCGACCCGCCCATTCTTCGGAATCGATGCCGCCATTCTCGATGACGCAGGAAAAGAATGCCCACCGAACGTCGATGGCCGCCTAGTGATTCGCAAACCATGGCCTTCCATGACACGCACAATCTACGGAGACAAAGCCCGTTTCAAGAAAACCTATTTCTCCGACTACCCAGGAATCTACACCGCAGGCGACGGCGCACGCCGCGATAAAAAAGGCAATTTCTGGATCATCGGCCGCCTCGATGATGTCTTAAACGTCTCCGGTCATCGCCTCGGAACTGCAGAAATCGAATCCGCACTCGTCGCTCATCCTGCCGTTGCAGAAGCCGCCGTTGTCGGTCGCCCACACGATCTCAAGGGGCAGGCGGTCGCTTGCTTCGTGACCTTGAAAGGCGGCTTCAACGCATCGCCTGAACTCGAAAACGAACTCCGCAATCACGTGGGAAAAATCATCGGCGCGATTGCCAAACCAGACGATGTATATTTCACCCCAGCGCTTCCCAAAACGCGCTCCGGCAAAATCATCCGTCGCCTCCTCAAAGAACTTGTCACAACCGGAACAATTTCTGGCAGTGTCACGACCCTTGAAGACATGAGCGTCATCGACCACCTCCGGACCTTACTGAAAAAATAGGTTTTCATGACCCCATCGAAATATTTCTTTTTGTGCATCGCTAGCCGCTTTGGCTACTTAAGGAAAAGCGTTCGACTAGCCGATGCGACAAACGAAGCCCTCTTACTCAAAGAAGCAGAAACGTTTCTCGGTGCCGCCATCTGGCGTCATGCTGAGAGCGTTCAAGACCTTTCAATGGAGTATTGGAATCTGAGGAAATTCACAAATGAACGTGAGACCCTTTCCAAAGAAATCCTTAATCTCCAGGGAAAATTCAACGCAACCTATCAAGAACCCAGTGCTGGCCAGGAAAGCATTACGGAATCGCTTCAAGAACTAACAAATGAGCGCAAAAAGGCTCTCCATCACCTCAATAATTTAATTCTAGAGCGTGAACGGATCATCGCCAAAGCACATGATGTCCGACGCAATTACGACGGCCTAAAAATCAAACAAGACGTGTTGCAGAAAGAAGGCGATAATCTTGCTGAAATCCAAAATACCTCAGCTCGAATCACAGAAATCCGGAACGAATTCGAAGCCCTAAAACAGGCTCGAGAAATGATAGCGCAGGATATCGCAACGGCTAATGCCAGAATCCAAGAAATGGATACGTGGATAGGCGATAGGAAAAAATCCGGTAAATCCGCATCCGATGTGGCTTCCGAGTTCATTGGCGACGCAAACCAGCAAATCTCTGCAAGGCAGGCGCAACTCAACTCACTCAACACCCAAATACGCCAACTTCATGGCGATATTGGCCACTACATCAGCCTGAATTACCCCAGCGATACTAAATGCAAAAAAATCGGAGAAGACTACCGCGGGCTCATCGAAGTGATGGCTGCTTTGCGCATATCCATTCAATTTAACTGGAAACTCGCCGATCGTCGGTAGAATCCAACTTTTTTCCATTTTCTGGAAATGTTTACGCAACTCGCCTTTACAATTTGGCGATCCCCTGTCACACCCCTGAAAGTTTAACCAACTCGCCCGCACAACATGCCTAAAGACACCTCGATTCACAAAATTCTCGTCATCGGATCCGGCCCCATCGTCATCGGCCAAGGCTGCGAATTTGACTACTCTGGAGTCCAAGCCTGCAAAGCTCTCAAAGAGGAAGGTTACGAAGTGATTTTGGTAAACTCAAACCCCGCCACGATCATGACGGACCCGGAGTTTGCGCACCGCACCTACATCGAGCCCATCACTCCAGAGGTCGTCGAGAAAATCATCATCCGCGAGAAACCCGATGCGCTTCTTCCTACTCTAGGTGGTCAGACGGCACTCAACACCTCGATGTCACTTTTCAAATCCGGTGTCCTCGAAAAACACGGCGTGCGCATGATAGGTGCAAATGCCGAAGCCATCGACAAAGGCGAAGACCGCCACCTTTTCAAAGAAGCGATGGAAAAAATCGGCCTCGACATGCCGCGCTCCGGAATCGCACGCACGATGGAAGAAGCGCGTGAAGTCGCTACTGAAATCGGAACGTTTCCTCTCATTGTTCGTCCTGCCTTCACGCTCGGCGGCCAAGGCGGCGGCATTGCCTATAACAAGGATGAATTCGAAGAAATCGTCCACCGCGGGCTTGATCTATCACCTGTTTCCGAAGTTCTCATCGATGAGTCCCTGTTAGGTTGGAAAGAATTCGAAATGGAAGTCATGCGCGACCGCGCTGACAACTGCGTGGTCATTTGCTCCATCGAAAACCTCGATCCCATGGGTGTGCACACCGGCGACTCTATTACCGTTGCGCCAATCCAAACCCTAACAGATCGCGAATACCAAATCATGCGCGACGCATCCTTTGCTGTAATTCGCGAGATCGGCGTCGAAACCGGTGGCTCTAACATTCAGTTCGCCACAGATCCAAAAACCGGCCGCATGATCGTCATCGAGATGAACCCACGCGTCTCTCGCTCATCTGCCCTCGCTTCCAAAGCAACCGGATTCCCCATCGCAAAAATTGCCGCAAAGCTCGCCGTTGGTTACACGCTCGATGAGCTCCCCAACGACATCACCCGCGAAACTCCCGCATCTTTCGAGCCAACCATCGATTACGTGGTCACCAAAATCCCACGATTCACGTTCGAAAAGTTTCCTACTGCAAATCCAGTACTTACCACTTCCATGAAATCCGTGGGAGAGGCAATGTCCATCGGCCGTACGTTCAAAGAATCCATGCAGAAATGTCTGCGCTCCCTCGAAACCGGACGCTGGGGCTTCGGCTTTGACAACAAAGACGCAAAATCTCCAAGCAAAGACGAAATCACCCGCAAACTCCAAATTCCCAACGCCGAGCGTATTTTCTGGCTGCAAACCGCATTCGTGAACGGCTGGACGCTCGATGAAGTCCACGCGGCAACCGCCATCGATCCATGGTTCCTACGCCACCTCGAACAGATCGCCATCGAGGGGAGCGTGGGCATCCTGCCCGCATCTTCTCCTAAAGCGGGCGAGACGCCCACGCTCCCATCCGATCTCCGCCAACTCAAAAAACTCGGCTTCTCCGATCGCCAACTCGCGAAATCCTGGGACATGCATGAGGATGAAGTGCGCGCACTCCGCAAAAAACACGGCGTCATCCCGACCTATCGTCTCGTCGACACTTGCGCCGCAGAGTTCGAAGCTTACACACCGTACTTCTACTCCACCTACGGCGATGAAAACGAAGCGCGTCAGTCGGACAAAAAGAAAATCATCATCCTTGGTGGTGGACCTAACAGGATCGGCCAAGGCATCGAGTTCGATTACTGCTGCGTCCACGCCGCCTTCGCGCTCAAAGAGCTCGGTTATGAGACCATCATGGTGAACTCGAACCCCGAGACGGTTTCCACCGACTACGATACTTCAGATAAACTTTTCTTCGAACCTCTAACACTCGAAGATGTTCTCAACATTTGCGATCAGGAAAAACCCTACGGCGTCATCGTCCAGTTCGGCGGTCAAACACCACTCAACCTCGCAGCTGATCTCGAACGACACGGCGTTCCCATCATCGGCACCTCACCGAAATCCATCGAACAAGCGGAAGACCGCAAATTCTTTTCCGCACTGTTAGATAAACTCAACCTCAAACAAGCTGAAGCCGGAACCGCCACCAACGAAGCCGAAGCGATCGCCGTCGCAAATCGCATTGGCTACCCAGTTCTTGTTAGGCCGTCGTTCGTCCTCGGTGGCCGCGCAATGATGATTGTTTACTCCGACTCCGAACTCTCCACCTACATGCGCGAGGCGGTCACCGCTTCGCCAGAACGCCCGGTTCTCGTCGATCGTTTCCTCGATAACGCCATGGAAATCGATGTCGATTGCATCAGCGATGGTGAAACCTCCGTGGTCGGCGCGATCATGCAGCACATCGAACAAGCCGGTATCCACTCTGGCGACTCCGCTTGCGTTATTCCCGCCTTCTCGATTTCCGATAAAATCAAAGCTCAAATCGATAAAGCGGCCAAGGACCTCGCTCGCGAGTTGGAAGTTCGCGGCTTAATGAACATCCAGTTTGCCGTGAAAGACGAAGAACTCTACGTCATCGAGGTCAACCCACGCGCCTCCCGCACCGTGCCGTTTGTTTCGAAAGCCACCGGCGTTTCTCTCGCCAAGCTCGCCGCCAAAATCATGGTCGGTGAGAAACTCAAGGACATGGGCTACACCGAAACCATCATCCCCACCCATTTCTCCGTAAAAGAAGCCGTGTTCCCATGGAACCGCTTCCCAGGCATCGACATCGTGCTCGGCCCGGAAATGAAATCCACTGGTGAGGTCATGGGCATCGATAAAGATTGGGGCATGGCCTACGCCAAATCCCAGATCTCGGCTTTCAACCCGCTGCCAAAAGAAGGCACCGTGTTCTTCTCCGTAGCCGATCGCGATAAAGACCGCGCCATTGCCGTCGCTCGTGGGCTTCACGAACTCGGCTTCAAAATTGTCTCTACCGGCGGAACCCTCGCTAAACTCGCCGAAGCTGGGATTCCATCCGGCCGCGTCTACAAAGTGCTCGAACAGGCTCGCCCGAACGTCATCGACATGATGAAAAACAACGAGATCCATTTCCTCATCAACACCCCAGCTACCCACGAATCCCGTGCCGATGAAATCCTGATCCGCTCCACCGCGATCGCTCAGAAAATTTCCTACGCCACCAACATGGCCGCCGCCGAAGCCGCTGTGAAAGCAATCCGCTCTCTCAAAGAATCCGAGCTCACGGTGCAGAGCATCCAGGAATATCACGCTTGATTAAGCTTTCTTGCCTAAAGTGACAGAATTGTTATATTCTCTGCCTTGCAGCTCAAGGCAAACACAGACTCCATGTCCGTTTTTCGTTTAGATAGAATCAACTTCCTCTAATCTCTAGTATCATGAATAACTCCCCACACATCTTAAGAGATTTTGACCACGCTATCACTACACTTAAAAGTGAAGTCCTGAGAATGTCTGCAAAAACTCGCCACAATCTTGAGCGGGCAATCCAATCTTTATTAGAGCGCAACAATGAAGTCGCGAACTCCGTTATCGCGGATGACGATGAAATCGATGACTTAGAGCGTTCCATCGACAAGCTCGGGATGGACATCCTAGTTAAATATCATCCTCTCGCCACCGATCTTCGCCTTGTCGTTTCATCGATGAAAATTTCGATGAACCTCGAGCGCATCGCAGACCACGCAACCAGCATTGCCAAGCGCGCGAAAAAAATCATCGCCACTCCTGAGCTTGCGGATGTCACCTTGGTCGAGCCCATCTATTCACTCGCCGATCACTTGTTGCGCGATGCGATTTCCTCCTACAGCGATGGCAACGGCCCTCTCGGCGCTTCCCTTCACGTTCGCGACAAAGAGCTCGATAAGATGCACAAGGAAGTGACCGCCCAGTTCAGTGCACGCATCGAAGACACCGCCGGCCGTAGCCAAGAATATCTCTATCTCATCCTCATCGTCCGCTCCCTCGAGCGCATCGGCGATCTCTCCTCCAACATCGGCGAAGACGCGGTCTTCCTCGAACACGCCAAAGACCTCCGCCACAAAGGCAGCAAAGAGCGGGACGTGGGAAGTGAGGATTGAGCGAATGCAAAAGCGTATCTTATTTCTTTGTTCTCAAAACAAACTCCGAAGCCCTACCGCCGAGGCCATCTTTGCCGATCATCCTAAAATCGATGTGGATTCAGCTGGGTTGAATCACGATGCTGAGGTCCCGCTTTCTGAGGAGCAGGTCAAATGGGCGGACTTGATTATTGTCATGGAAAAAACCCACCGCAGCCGCCTGAACCAAAAATTCAAATGCGCGCTTGCTGGCAAACGGATCGCCGTGCTGAACATTCCAGACAACTACGATTACATGGATCCCGACCTCATCTCCCTGCTCAAATCACGCTGTGCAAACTACATCCCTTAGCACCTTTAACACGACCCTTAGATCATGCCTCCCAGCTCAAACGGCTCAAACGGGTCAAAGGCGCTGCTTCGGATAAAAAAAATCCCGCCCAAGTGGCGAAACTTATGGATTAGGGTTTGAGTTTTTCGCGACTCGATACCAGATTGCGCGTGGATTTGTCCACCTACTGTAAAAATGAATGCTTTAACCCGCAGTGCCACCGCTTACTGGCAGTCCTCAATCGGAAAAAAACTAATCGTAGCCGTCACAGGAATCCTGATGGTGCTTTTTCTCGCTGGCCACTTGACTGGAAACCTTCTGATCTTCGCTGGCCGTGAAGCTTTCAACGATTACGCTCAGCTTCTCCATGAGGCCGGACACGGTGCGTTGATCTGGGTCGCTAGGGTAGGATTGCTCGTCACGGTCGTGTTGCATGTCATCGCCACCATCCAGCTCACCTGCCAAAACCGTGCAGCTCGCAGCGAAACCTACCAATACAAGACTGTCATCCAGGCGAAAAAATCCTCACGACTGATGATTTGGAGCGGCTTAACGATTCTGGCATTCATCGTTTTCCATATTCTTCATTTCACCGTCAAAATCACAGGCGGCTTCTCAGACATGATGGATCAAGCTTACCACGCCGCCACAGGTGAATCCCGCCACGACGCATACGGCATGGTCATCGCTGGCTTCCAAAATTGCTCCCTAAACGGGATCGTCGTCGCGTTCTACATCATCGCCATGACTTTACTCTGCTCTCACCTCAGTCACGGGGTCGGCTCTGTTTTCCAAACTCTCGGTTGGCGTTCCAAAAAATCGCAAGACCTCATCCGTAAAATCTCGCTCAGTTACGCCTACATTATCTGGGCAGGATTCATCTCCGTCCCTCTTTCCATCTTCTTCGGGTTGGTCAAATAACTCTTTTCCATAATCATCATCATGTCACTCGATAGCAAAATCCCAGCTGGCCCGCTTGAGCAGAAATGGTCCAAACACAAGATGGACTCCAAGCTGATCAACCCAGCGAACAAACGGAAATTCAATATCATCGTCGTGGGTTCCGGCCTCGCTGGTGGAGCTGCAGCCGCAACTCTTTCTGAGCTCGGTTACCAAGTGAAATGCTTCTGCTACCAAGACTCACCACGCCGCGCTCACTCAATCGCTGCCCAAGGCGGAATCAACGCTACGAAAAATTACCGCAATGATGGCGACTCGGTTTATAGGCTCTTTTACGATACGATCAAAGGCGGCGACTTCCGTTCACGCGAGGCAAACGTTTACCGACTTGCAGAGGTTTCTAACAGCATCATCGACCAATGCGTCGCACAAGGTGTCCCCTTCGCACGCGAATACGGTGGACTGTTAGATAATCGCTCCTTCGGCGGCGCACAGGTTTCCCGCACGTTTTACGCACGCGGACAAACCGGACAACAACTCCTGATCGGTTGCTACCAAGCTCTCGAAAAAGAAATCAGCAAAGGTGGAGTGAAAATGTATCCGCGCACCGAGATGATGGATCTCGTGCAGGTTGATGGCCACGCGAAAGGCATCGTCGTTCGTGATCTTAATACAGGAGAAATTTCAACCCACGCAGCCGATGCGGTCATCCTAGCCACAGGCGGTTATGGTAACGTATTTTTCCTCTCCACCAATGCCATGGGTTGCAATGTGATGGCCGCATGGCGCGCTGCACGTCGCGGGGCGCTGTTTGCGAATCCCTGCTTCACGCAAATCCACCCGACCTGCATTCCCGTCTCCGGCGATTACCAATCCAAACTCACCCTGATGTCGGAATCGCTCCGCAACGATGGACGCATCTGGGTTCCAAAAACCAAAGCTCTCGCCGAACAACTTCGTAAAAAAGAAATCCATCCATCGGAAATTTCCGAAGAAGACAGAGATTATTATTTGGAGAGAAAATATCCATCATTCGGCAACCTCGCTCCACGCGATATCGCATCACGTGCAGCGAAAGAAGTTTGTGATGACGGCCGTGGCGTCGCTCCAACAGGCCTCGGCGTCTACCTCGATTTCCGTGACGCGATCAAACGCCTCGGAGAGGACACGATCCGCGCGCGCTATGGAAACCTTTTCCAGATGTATGAAAAAATCGCTGGCGAAAATCCTTACGAGCGACCGATGATGATTTATCCCGCGGTTCACTATACGATGGGCGGACTTTGGGTCGACTACAACCTAATGTCTAATATCCCTGGCCTACACGTGCTCGGCGAAGCAAACTTCTCCGACCACGGCGCAAACCGCCTCGGTGCATCCGCACTCATGCAAGGTCTGGCAGATGGTTATTTTGTGATACCTACCACTATCGCCAATTACCTCGCTACTCAAAAGCCTGGAACCGTGACCACCGCGCATCCAGCCTTCGCGCAAGTGGAAGGCGAAGTCCGCGAGCGGATCTCGAAACTGCTTTCCATCAAAGGCAAAAGAACAGTCGATTCTTTTCACCGCGATCTCGGCAAGGTCATGTGGGACAAGTGCGGCATGAATCGCACCGAAGAAGGCTTGAAATGGGCGCTGCAAGAAATCCCGAAAATCCGCGAAGAGTTTTGGAACAACGTGCTCATTCCCAATACGGGCGAGGGCGCAAACATGGAACTCGAAAAAGCCGGCCGCGTTGCAGACTTCTTGGAATTCGGCGAACTCATGTGTCACGACGCGCTCCAACGCGAAGAGTCCTGCGGCGGACATTTCCGTGGAGAACATCAATTCACCGATAATGATCCGGAAGTGTTAGAAGGTAAAACTCAACCTGGTGAAGCGAAGCGTCACGATGATGCATTCGCTTACGTTTCCGCATGGGAATACCACGGCACAGGCCAAGCGCCGACTCTTCACAAAGAAGAACTCAAATACGAAACCGTCAAACTCTCGGTTCGTAGTTACGCGTAACCTGGCGGCGATCATTGGTCGCCGTTTTTAGCATGAAATTTTGAACTGCCGATGAATACTGATAGACACTGATGATGTTAGATCTATCCTTTACTATTCATTGGTCAGAACCAAAGCCTTCGTTCATTATTGATTATCTGTGTTCATCAGTGGTTTTATTTCTTATCCTGATTAAATTTTGACTTATGCGTCACTTCATAAATCCACGCTCCCTGTTTAAAATCCAAGGAGTGTTGTTGCTCCTGATTGTTGCGATCACTTTTATCTTCTTGCTTCAGATCCTGTTAGGCGAAGGCTTTTACGAGAAATACATGGCTGTTCCCGCCGAGGTCATGACTGAATGGAATCATCTGAGAGTAGGAAATTTTCAAGATATTTCATGGATAGAAATTTTCACCCTGTTCACTCCCGCTCTCTTGCATGGAGGTCCGGAACACTTGATCGGAAATATGATTTTCCTCTGGATATTCGCAGCTCTGGCGGTCGAGCTGTTAGGCTCTCGAGTCATGCTGTTTACGTTTTTCTTCACTGCCATCACTGGCAACATCGTTCACATCGCATTAAATCCAGAATCATTAAATCCCCTCCTTGGCGCATCTGGTGCCGTGATGGGCTTTGAAGGGCTTTATCTCGCAATAGCCGTGCGTTGGCACTTACCCGATCCGCACATTTGGCCCATGTCCAGAGCCATTGCCCCTAGCCGACTCGCCATGGTTGGCATCATCGGTCTGATTTACGATTTCATGAATTACACCAGCGGTGTAACTGGCATCGCCTACGGAGCCCACTTCGGCGGCTTCATCGGCGGACTCATAATCGGTAGCTTCTTCGTGAAAATGCCAAGAGTTGCCCTGCCAAGGTGACGTAATCTCTTGCCACCTTAGCGAGGTGACAGACGTTAACCGATGGTCGGAGGCTTCGGGTTGATACGATGCAAAATTATTCGCATCTCGGCAGGCATACCAGAAGGCAACACATAAAAGCCAGAGACGATACGACAGAACAACAAAAGATTCTGAGTTCCCAGCAGGAATCGGATTTTTATTTTGGCCCAGCCACCTAGGGTCTCTGGCCGCCGGGCTAATTTCTGTGATCCCTGCCGGTATCTTTCCACATTAATAATCTGCGCTCCTCCGCGCTCAACTCACGCCACTCTCCGGGTTGTAGATTCAGCTCCTCCAGCCCCCCAATCCTGCACCGGATCAAACGCAGTGTTGGAAAACCGACGGCTGCGGTCATGCGACGGACCTGTCGATTTTTCCCCTCAACTAAATCGATACACAGCCAAGATGTGGGGATGGATTTTCGAAACCGCACCGGCGGATCGCGCGGCGGGACATTTGGCTCGTTTTCCAGCAGCTCAACCCGACACGGTCTGGTCTTATGACCTTGGATATCGATGCCACCAGATTTCAACCGATTCACCGCCGCCTGATCTGGCACACCCTCCACCTGCACCCAATAGGTGCGGGGGTGTCCTTGCTCGGGATCGAGGAAACGATGGTTAAACCCCGGCTCGTCGCAGAGCAGCAGCAAACCCTCTGAATCCATGTCTAGCCTCCCGACCGGATAAACCCCTTTCGGAAAACCGAAATCCGCCAAGGTTTTCTGCCCTGGCTGATCCGGCGTAAACTGGCAGAGCACGCCATAGGGTTTATGAAATAGAAGAAGCACGTCGGGAAATGAGATATCAACCCACCCCGCCACTGACAAGCCATGTCACCACCCCCTTTTTTGCAATCTTTGTCACAGCTGGGACAAAGATTGCAAAAAAGCGAGAATGGATAGAGGGAGATTGGCGAGGCGAGGAATCTTGGAGATGTCACGTTTGCCTTGCTTTCATGGCCTGCCTGCAACGAAAGTTTGCGACGTCATGTTGGATATCAGGATCATTCGAGAAAATGCGGAAGAAGTTCGTGAGCGTTTGAAAGCACGCGGCGGAAACCATTGGAAACTCATCGACGAGGTTTTGGCCTGTGATGAATCCCGTCGTTCTCTGGAAACTTCGAAGCAGGATTTTCAAAACAAGCGCAAGACGATTTCCAAGCAGATCGGGATGATGAAAGCCAAGGGCGAAGACAGCTCAGCGATTGAAGCAGAGGTTCGCGGGATCAATCAAGAGATCTCTAAATTCGATGCCCTAGCCGAAGAAGCGGCAGCGAAGCAGATCGATCTCTTGCTGCATATTCCCAACTTGCCACATGCCGACTGTCCGATCGGCGATAGCGAAGAATCTAATCCCGTTGTCCGTGAGTGGGGAGACAAACCCGCTTTGCAAAACCCCAGAGATCACGTCGAGCTTGCCACTGCACACGGTTTGATTTCATGGGAGGATGCGATTCGTATTTCTGGTTCCGGCTTTGCGGTGTATCGCGGCAAAGGCGCGAAGCTTGAGCGCGCACTAATTAATTTCTTGTTAGATACGCAAGCGGCAAATGGCTACGAAGAAGTCAATGTACCTCATCTCGTGCTACGCGAGTGTATGGAAGGCACGGGTCAACTACCGAAATTTGAATCCGACATGTATGGCACTGAGCCTTCGGAAACTGATCACCGCAATACACTTTTCCTCGCACCTACTGCTGAGGTTCCTGTCACTAACTTATACCGCGACACCATCGTTGCAGAAAACGATCTGCCAATGAAGCTCGTCGCTTACACTCCCTGTTTCCGCCGTGAGGCAGGTTCTGCTGGACGCGATAACAAAGGGATTATCCGCATGCACCAGTTCGATAAAGTCGAGCTCGTGCAAGTCGTTGAGCCAGAAAAAGGTTTCGAAGTGTTAGAAGAACTTACTGGCCACGCGGAAAGCATTTTGCAAAAGCTCGGGCTGCATTACCGAGTCATTGAACTCTGCACTGGCGACATCGGTCAGTCGTCTGCAAAAACCTACGACATCGAGGTCTGGGCTCCCGGCCACGGCAAGTATTTGGAAGTCTCCAGTTGCTCATGCTTCGGCGATTACCAAGCGCGCCGCATGAAACTCCGCTTCAAGGACAAAGAAGGCAAAAACCGTTTCCCTGCGACCCTCAATGGCTCAGGCACAGCATTGCCACGACTTTATGTTGCGCTATTAGAACAATGCCAGCAACCCGATGGCTCGATCAAAATCCCAGCTGCGTTGGTTCCTTATTTCGGATCTGAAAAAATCTAACCCATGCGGTTCCTAAAGTCAGAAGCAGGTGCGTTGGTGTTGTGGCTGATGGCTTCATTGTTGCTTGCTGCGCTACTCACACCCCATCTCTACGATGCTGGGAAAGCATTTGCTGAAAGCGCACAAACGAAAAATTATTCAGGAGCGTTAGAATCCGTCGCGCAGTCGGCACAAAAAGCGAAACCCGATCGCTATTTCAGTCGCTGCTTATTGGTATCCTCCTTGGTTTTGTTGCCATTCTTGATACGTCGAGTGAAACGGATTCCTGATCAAGGTAATCGTGCGGAGTTTGCTTTGATAAAACAAAGTTGGAAGCAGCGTGGGATACAATTAGCGCTGGGATTAGTCATCGGTATGGTTGCTTTGGGTGCGCTTGCTTTGGTTCTACACTTCACGGAAGCAAGCGAACCAAATGGAAAAACGGTTTCGTTTTCAAAAATTCTCTCTAAAGGTCTCGTTCCGGCCCTTGGTGCGGGGATTATAGAAGAATGGATTTTCCGAGGCCTTCTGTTAGGTCTTTGGCTGCGTGCCTGCTCGCCTAAAACCGCATGGATAGGCAGCTCGGTCATGTTTTCCTTTTTGCATTTCCTCAAACCGCCCAAAGGAATCGAAATTTCCGATCCATACGCATGGCATTCCGGATTGGAAATCCTCAGCAGCACGTTTGGACATTTTACCAACCCCACGTTTTTCGTGACGGAATTTGCAACCCTGACCTTTCTTGGAATCATACTCGCGTATAGTCGCATTCGGAGCCGCTCGCTTTGCTTTGCCATCGGACTGCATACGGGATTGGTGTTTGCGCTGAAAACATTTTCTATGACCCAAGTTCTGATTCCAAGTTCGCCGCTCCATCCTTGGTTGATTGGAGTGGATCTCAAATCTGGTCTGCTTCCTCTCATGGCGTTGGGATTTTGCATGATAGCTTGCGTGTATGCTTTGCGTAAATCTCCAATCAACAATCCATCATGAAAATCTCTATCCTTCTCACTTTATTAGCAGCCTCTTTGCTATCTCAGGCGGAACTAGTATCGCTCTTCAATGGCAAGGACCTGACGGGCTGGAAAGTCGTTGGTGCCGACTGTTGGAAGGTTATCGACGGAGCGATTGAAGGGGAAAATGATCCAGCGAAGAAGGGTTCGATCCTTTGGTCTAATAATGAATACGCCAACTTTGTGTTCAAATGCGGATTCAAGTTTGAAGGGAAAATTGATTCGGGGGTATTTCTTCGTCATGAGAACGATCAAATCCAAATTGGCATTTCGGGCTCGCTCAAACGCGACATGACCGCTTCGCCATATATCGCATCAAAAAGAGGTTACCCTGTCGAAGCCAAGGGGGTTGCGGAATTGCTCAAAGAGGGCGAATGGAACACGATGAAAATCACCGCCAAAGGTCCTATTTATACGGTAGAGCTCAACGGTAAAGAAGTGATGACTTACACCTCCGAGACAGCAAAAGAAAAAGGCCCAGTCGGCCTGCAAGTCCATCCAGGCAAAGAAATGAAAGTCTTGTTTCGTGATCTCACCCTCGAAGCACTGTAAGCACAGCGACCCTTTTCACTCCTGCTTTACGCAGTGCCTTCGCACAAGCATCCACGGTTGATCCCGTTGTAAACACATCGTCGACGAGAATGACTCCACGCACAGTTGTTAGAGTTGCTGGGGGTTTCATTTTCCAAGTATTTCGAAGTTCGAATGCTTTTTTGAGGTTCTCCAATCGCTGCTTTCGTGACAAGCGAGTTTGAGTCGAAGTCTTTCTAACCCGTTTCAACACATTCATCATCGGCAGTTGACACTGCTTTGCCACCACTTTCGCAATTTCTTCTGCTTGATTGAAATGCCGCTTGCGGAGCCGGCTCGGATGCAGTGGCACGGGAACTAACAACCATTTCTCTCTTAATAAAATTTGAAATCTACGGTCTGAAAGTACCCCGCACGCAAGTTTTCCCAGCCCATCCGCAAGATGGATTTCTTTGCCGTATTTGAGTCGGTGTATCAGCTCAAGCGTCTCCTTACAGCGATCCATGGCCGCCAGCGCGAATTCGAACTGAAAGGATATATCCTTGCAGTTTGGGCAATCAAACGGTCCATCGACTTGCCCGAAAAAACTTTCTCCACAGGTTTCACAAAACGGACTGGCGATGCGTGGGAGCTTTTCTTCACATGCCTCGCAGAGGACTTTGCCGTCCTTAAGTCCACAGCCGCACAACTCGCAGATAGGAGGATACAACCCGTCTAGGGCGCGCTTCATGAAGGGGGGCGTCATGCTTTATGGAAATGGAAATCAGTCTTTGGAGGATTTCGGATCCAGTGCATCTCGCAAACCGTCGCCGAGGAAATTGAGAGCGAACAAAGTTGTCGCAAAAAATAATGAAGGGAACAATAAGAGATAAGGCGTAATCTCCATGCGATCCGCGCCTTCCTTAATAAGAATGCCCCATGATGAGTTCGGCGGCTTCACACCAAGCCCGAGAAATGACAGCACACTTTCTAACAACATAATTCCTGGGACCGCGAGCGTTGTATAGATGATAATTGGACCGATAACGTTTGGCAAAATGTGACGGAAAAGAATCCGGGCGCGACTCAAGCCTAATGAAACCGCAGCTTCTACGAACTCCAGATTTTTCACGTTTAAAACCTGTGCTCTTACTATCCTTGCAATGGTCAGCCAACCAATCGCTCCAATCGCGATGAATAGCGGGATCAATGTCGTGATCGGCGCGACGCGATCGCGTTCCCAACCTGTTGTTTCGACAACCCACGTTGTGAATTTTGAAGAAGGCTCATCCACCACAAGCGCGAACAAAATCACCAAAACTAGGAACGGTAACGCGAATAAAATATCGACGAAGCGCATCATGACAGAATCGACGATACCGCCCACATAACCAGAAACTGCGCCATAAACGACGCCAATCAAAACTGCGACGCCTGTTGCGACTATCCCAACTAGCAAAGAAACTTGTCCGCCATATAACACGCGTGAAAAAACATCCCGCCCGAGCTGATCGGAGCCGAACCAATAGTCGGCGGATGGAGCCGCGAATGCATTTTTCAATTCGATGCTCGTTGGGCTTTTCACAAATGGCAAAAACGGCCCAATGAAACATATGCATATGACCAGCAGCAACACGCCAAGACTCACCAAAGCTGGCTTGTTCTTCGATAAGCGATGCCAAGCGTCTTTCCACAGCGAGCTGCCCTGCGATGTTTTTACCATTTCATCTGACACGCAGGCAAAATAGAGCACTCTTTACCGAATGCAGAGCATAATTTTCAGCCTATTATTATTGCGAATAACCATGTTCAAGTCCTTCCGTCTTTGTTTCCATCCCCTGCATGCGCGCTTTGATTTTTGATCTTGATGGCACTTTGGTTGAATCTCTGCCGGGCATAGCGGCTTCCCTCAACCGAGCCCTCATCCAGCATGGACTGCCTGGTCAAAGTCACGCCAATGTCCGTGGTTTCATTGGTGACGGCGCCATTAAACTTGTGCAGCGCGCCCTTGCAACGGTTTCCAGAATCGATATCACGGAGAGTGTTTTAAATCATTTCGCAGCCGATTATGCGGTTTCATGGCCACGCGGCACCAGCGTCTACCTTGGGATGCTTGGATTGCTTCAACAGCTCGAAGAGCAAGCCATTCCGCTCGCCGTGCTTTCCAACAAACCCCACCCCTTTACAGCGGAAATTGTCGTGAAACTTTTCCCAAATACCCATTTCACCGTTGTTCTCGGAAACCGAGATGGCCTGCCTCATAAGCCCGATCCCACGGGTGCGCTCCAAATCGCCCATACACTGGGCGTCGCTCCGGAGGATTGTATCATCATTGGCGACTCCATTATGGATCTCGAGACCGCCAAAAACGCCAACATGAAATCGATCGCCGTTACTTGGGGATACCATGACCGCGAACGTCTGGTGATGGCAGATGTTATCGTAGATACAATGGATCAGCTAGACCTAGCGATCCAATCGCTTATCAGTTAAAAAAATTCCTCATCAGAAACCTTAGCCTTGCGCGGAAGTTTATCACTAGATCATGATGCCCCCGTGTCTGAACACAAAGGGGCTGTAGCTCAGCGGTTAGAGCAGGGGACTCATAATCCTTTGGTCGTGGGTTCAATCCCCACCGGCCCTACTTATAAATAAAGGCTTTCGGAGCTTTTCTAACAAACTAATTTTCGATCTAGGGCAATTACAGGCCATTTTTTGATGCACTATGCTCCGGCTTTGCGATACACCTTGTTAGCCATATTTGGCTCAGCGCAATGGATGACGAGACCGTAAGGATGATTTTTGTCCGCCGAATCCGGTCACGCCCCAAGCTGTGATTTGCAAGACTCTGTCACTGAGTGGCCGTTATTGCTTCTTATGATGCGCGCATGACTAAATCCTTATCAAAAAACGAACCCACAAGTTACTCGGAATTTGGAGTAAGACGCGAGGCTATTGCTCGCTATTTCGCTCCACCATTGTTACCAGCACTGGGCCACCAATCTGTCCGATGACCGTATCCATTTCCCAATCCCCGATTCGGGAACGTTCATCGACGACCGTAGGCCGCTCATCAATCATGACTTGGTCTTTAAGTCTTCCACGCCGTTCCCGCCCAGATCCGCGTTGACGATACGATTTACACGGGTGGCGAAGATGCTCGTGCAGGTCGCCGCCTGAAGCTTTATCGCGATAGACATGAAGATAAATGGTTTCATAGCTAACTGCCACACCTTCCTTTTTCAATGATTGGCTGATTTGATCGGGACTCCATTGTTCGTCTCTCAGCTTAGCCTCAACAAGCGCCATGGTTTCATTGGAGACACGGTAGCCTTTCCATTCGCGAGAGTCGGCGTGTAGCTGCCCCTCTATGTAACTGTATGTGTATCCTTGGCTTGATCCTCGTCGTAACTCGCGACTGATGGTCGAGGGATGAACCCCAATAGCCGCAGCAATTTCTTTTTGTTCAGAACCATTGCGGCGCATGGCATCTATAGTGTAACGTTGTTCTCGTGTCAGGCGGTTGTAGGTAGGCATTTGTGTTCAGCTTGGTCGTTGAAACCAAAAGCTTCTTACAGCCCCTGGCTATTGCCAACCCTGCCGATTGCACTAGCCGCTTGAATCCGCCCCTTGAATGAAAAAAGTAAAGGACTCGTGATGTATAACCACACACGCTCTGCGAGCTTGCTTGTGAGATGTCTATGACAGACGCTTCGTATCTGATGCTGCTATTTGGTCAAGCAGTCGCACGACACGACAACTTCTTTTCCCCTTCTCAGCTCGGCTCTCCGGTGTATTCTCCGCGCTAGGTGTAAAAGCAAATTTCTAGCATTCACCCTGATTGCGCGGGCATGGTTTTATTTAGACCGTTCCCAGCCCGCTTGCGCCATTGGGTTTGAGATAAGATGCTTCGTCCTTTACCTTCTATCTGGTATAGATTCTCTTCAGGACATGCACGCGCTTTCGGCCTCTTTTTTCCTACAGATGGCGATCATCTTGGTTGTCTGCCGGTTGGTAGGAATAGCGGCGAAACGCATCGGTCAGCCACAGGTGGTGGGAGAAATGATCGCGGGCGTGATGCTAGGGCCGTCTCTGTTAGGGTTGATCTGGCCGGGATCGACAGCCCTCATTTTCACCCAAGAATCGCGCGGCATCCTTTATGCGGGGGCGCAGCTTGGGGTGGGGCTCTATATGTTTCTGGTGGGGTTGGAGTTCCGCACGGATCACTTCCGGAAAAGGGCGCGTAGCGCGGCATGCGTCTCGGTGGCAGGTATGGTGGTTCCATTCATCCTAGGCGCATTGCTGGTGCTGTGGCTGATTGATGTACCGGGCATCTTCATGCCGAAGGTTCGGTATCACGAGGGGGCTCTGTTCCTCGGCGCAGCTATCGCAATCACGGCGTTTCCGATGCTGGCGCGGATCATTTCGGAAAGGGGGCTTTCCGGCACGCCCCTCGGCACTCTTACGTTGGCTGCGGGAGCCATTGATGACGCTGCGGCCTGGTGTGTGCTCGCCATCGTGCTGGCATCCTTCGGCGCATCGCAGCCGCTGCAGATTGGTGGGATCAGCATCGGCGCGGAGGTGATCGCGATCGGCGGATCGATCATCTACGGCTTGCTGATGCTGACGGTGGGGAAAAAGCTGCTCGCCGGTCTTGGACGCAAGGCCGAGAGGGACGGAGAAGTTTCCCATCCGATGATGGCCGTCACTCTGGCGCTCTTCTGCGTGTCGGCTTGGTATGCGGATATCATCGGAGTCCATGCGGTGTTCGGCGGGTTTATCCTGGGTATTTCGATGCCGCGCGGCGTTTACGCTGAGGACATCCGTCGCAAGATTGAACCCTTCGCCGTGGTTTTCCTGCTGCCGATGTTCTTCACCTTCTCAGGCTTAAATACCAAACTGGATTTGCTGATGGATCCGGGGCTGTTGCTGGTTGGCTTGGTGATCCTGATCGCCTCGATCCTCGGGAAAGGCGTCGCCTGCTGGGCCGCCGCGCGACTCAACGGCGAGGACAATGCGACCTCGCTTGCCGTCGGCGCGCTGATGAACGCGCGGGGTCTGATGGAGTTGATCATCATCAACATCGGCCTCCAACACGGCATCATCGGCGAGGCGCTGTTTTCTATCCTCGTGGTGATGGCGATCGTCACGACACTAATGGCATCCCCGGTGTTCGAGCTGGTTTACGGTCGGCGCATGAGAGCCGCCGCTGCGGAATCGAAATAGCGGGGACTCCCAACGATGAAGTGGTCTTTCTCTTCATTCAAAAATCGTCAATCGTCAATACCTTGAGAGCTTAGCGAACATTCATTTCATGGCGTAGTTCTAACAGCCTAACGGATTGCAATAGAGGCATTTAAAGCACATTATCTAACATTTTATTAAATCTATCCTGCTATAAGATTTATTGACGATTGATGATTGATGATTGTTAATTTTTGATCTGTACGAAAATTCACATACCCATGCCGCCCAAAATTTTATTGGCGCTCCAATGAGTCCAGTAGCTCTTCTTTGGGTTCAGGCAGGAAGAAGGAAAGAATCAGGCTGAAGTTATTTTATCAACTGTTAGATAATCCACAGCCGCGTGACCAGCGGCCTGGCCAGTGGCGAAGCAGGTGCCCATCACGCGCACAGAAGCGAGTGCTTCGTGAGTGGCGGAGATGCATCGTCCTGCGAAAAACACGCCGTTGATTTCTGCACTGACAAGCGTGCGAAGTGGGATTTGCGCTGGAACAGGTTGGTTGAAATATGTGAAGCGCGGTCCTTTTGTATTTTCGCGTAACTCGATAGGCCAAGTAGCGAAAGCGATGGCATCAGGAAATGCCGTGCCTTCGATGAGATCTTCAGCGGTGAGCGTGTAGCACCCCTTCCAGCGGAAGGTCTCGCGGATGCCAGGTTGAGCGGCGAGTTGGGGTTCGCTTGCTTCAGAAAATTCGGGAAATTTACGGCGGAGGAATTCTGTGAGTTGGATTGCTAACAAGTGTCCTTGGGACAAGAGTTCTGTGGCTTCGGCTGGATCTAGATCCGTGGTAAAAAAGATTTCTCCGTGTTTTGTCGACGCACGGCATGCGGTTCCCAGTGCTAATCGGGAAAGTTCTTTTGCCTCAACTGCATGGACGATCTCTAGCGCGAGGCGCATGCGAAACGATTCGTCCGCAGCGGAAAGGCCGACGTTTTGCAGCGAGAAGATGAACGCGGCGCGTTGGGTTTTTTCTGGAGGAGTTGAGTAACGAGTGGCTCCGAGAAAGCCCGCGACGATGGCATCGGCGGAGGTGTCGATGAGAGCGCGGCATGTGACGGAACGCTCTCCGCAATAAATCGTGAAGCTTTCGTCCGGATGCTGGGCGATTCCCGTGCAGGACGTGTTAAGCCAAACATCAAGGGAGGACTCAGCAGAGGTAAGCTCTTGTGTAATAGACGCGAAGACATCTGGGTGCTGAGGAAGGACATAAACCTTTCCCATTTTCACCGGCTCCGCGCCGGTGCGCTCGCGGCTGAGTTGTTCGATCTCTGCGGGAAGGCCGGGATTCGCCAATTGTGGTGGGAGAGAAACATCGGGATGATAGAGCCCGCAGAATGTTTGCACCATGGCGAGCGTGCCCATTCCGCCAAGTTTATCCCAACGCTCGATGAGAACGACGCTGGCGCCTTTTCTCGCAGCCGCTACCGAGGCGCAGATGCCCGCACTGCCGCCTCCGATGACCACAATATCGACAGCGTATGTTTCAGGCATGGCGGTTTAGATTTTTTTGCGGGCAATCATTTCCGCAAGTTTTTCCAAGGAAGAGAAGTTTTCACGATCCAGATCGCCCGGGGTGATTTTCACGGAGTATTCGTTTTCTACAAGCAGGATGAGCTGCATGAGTGCCAGAGAATCGAGACCCGCGGCATGCAGATCTGAACTTTCGGTGACAGAGTCATCGAGAGGAAAAAGCTGCTCATGTATGAGCGTGCGAAGGGAGGTAACGAGATCCTGTATCATCGGGTAGTTGTTAGAATGGCGAACGCTTCGAATGGGTTGGTTTCATTCATTGGCGGATTCGGTTTTTCTGTGGTGTCTGGCCGTGATGATGGCAAGTCCGCCGACAATCCCCCAGAAAAGATTGAAAAGAAATCCGATCAGGGCGGCAGCGACAGCAGCGGCGGGTGGAATTCCGGTCAATTGGCTGATGAGGAAATCAAAAGTCCGTTCCCGGACGCCGAGCCCCGAGATCGAGATAGGCAGCGACGACACCACATCGACGACTGGCATCACGGACAGGATCGTGGCGGCCTCGACCTTTTCTCCCAGTGACCGAACAGCAACGAAGAATGTCAGATAAAAACTAGCAGAGAGGACAAACGAAGCGCAGAGAGACCAGACGGCGTATCGCCAATGGATGCGATGTAAGTCAATTAGGGCCGAGATTTTTTCGACCCAGCGGTTATGAGTGAGGCGAGGGAATTTACGTCTTCCCCATGTGAGCATGACTGGGCTACAGGAAAGCACTGTTAGAAAAATACCGAGCAGCCCTCCTGCTTGGGACCACGTCGCTGCGACAAACGCATTGCGCCCTGCTATATCTTTTGCCTGATCGACCGTGCCTAGTCCCCATGCGAACACGAGGAAAATGGTGCCGCTGGAAATGAATCCGATCACATGATCCATCATGACAGAAACCGTGACACCAACTTTTTTGTCAGGCACACGACGCATCAGCATTACGATTTTCGCGGCATCCCCGGCGGCGCTACCAAAAGATGCGATATTGAAAAAAGCACCGTATAAAGTCAGGCGGAAGATGTAACTGAAGGGTAGGCGAATGTCCTGCGCCTTGAGTACGAAAAACCAGCGAAATGCGTTCGCAAGTAAGCTTAGAAACGCCATGGAGATCCCGGCAACAACCCAGGTGGGTGATCTCAGCGCGTGACGGAAATTCTCACCCAGCGCCTTTTTATCCTCGATCATCGAGAGCGCCCAAAAGAGGAAGAGGGTGGTTCCGGCAAGTTTCAGAAGGAAAATTCCGATGCCCTTCGCGTGCTTTCTGTTCATCTTGGGCGTTGCGGCGCGGTCGGGTGTTTAAGCGCTTTTGAAAGTTTCCACGGCATCCGCGATGGTTTTCACGGAGCGGAGAACGCCTTTTGCTGCTTCGGGATCGGAAATCTTCAGCCCGAAGTGCTTTTCAATAGCCACCACCAGTTGGAGAGCATCGACGGAATCAAGTCCGAGACTGTCCGCCCCCATCAAGGGGGTGTCGATCCCGATTTCATCGGCTGTAAACTCAAGCATGAGTTCATCGATGAGAATGGAAATGATCTCTGTGTGGAGTGGGGAGACGTTGGACATAGAAAACGTTAGAATTTAGAGAATGCCGCCGTCGACTTTCACCGTGGTGCCCGTGATATAGCCAGCGTCTTTACTAGCAAGGAAAAAAACGGTAGCAGCTACCTCATGAGGCTGGCCGAAACGCCTCATCGGCATGGCGCGTTTTTGTTCCTTTTTTTTCTCCGCATCCATTTCATCGAGCGCGGAGGTTTCAATGTAGCCGGGGCAGATCGCGTTCGCGGTGATGCCCATACGAGCGACTTCTTTGGCAAGGCTCTGAGTCATGGCCACCACTCCCGCCTTGGCTGCCGCGTAGTTGGTTTGGCCGAGGGGCGCGAGCAGAGCACTGAGAGAAGAGATATTGATGATTCTACCGAAACGCTCGCCCATCATGCCGCGCAGGACGGCACGGGATCCTAAGAACGTGGAGTTCAGGTTGGAATCGATCACGGAAGACCACGATTCCAAGGACATGTTCGCAAGCAGTTGATCATCGTGGTGGCCGGCGTTATTGACGAGCACGGTGATGACGCGTCCTTCGGTTTCGACGGTAGTGAGTGCGGCATCCCAGTCAGTTTGACAAACGACATCGAGTTTCAAAATACTAGCTCTTCCTGGAAAGGTGGCGGCGATGGTTTGCGCTTTATCGCAGCCAGAACGCACCCCAAGATAAACGTAGCATGAGGGATCATTTTCGAGAAAGTAGCGGGCGGTGGCACTGCCGATGCCGCCGTTTGCGCCGGTGATGAGAATGGCGTGACTGCTCATGAAGGATTCCGAGTTAAGGTTGCTGAAAAAGCGTGCTGATTGCCGCCGGAGGCGATGATTGTAGCGGAGTCGGTTCCATCGCGCAACGCCTCGATAGCAGCGATGGTCTGAAGGCCGCAGCGAATGCCCATTCCTTCACCAAGAATGGCGGCGGGACTGATGCGTTTTCCTTTCCACGATTCCGTGACGCTTGCTTCGTCGCTATCAATACGACGCACATTGGTGAGACCATCGACGAGGACGCCGGCTGGAATTTCGGAAAAAATGTTAGAGATGGCTTCGCGGCGGCCTGCGGTATCGGTGTAATTGAACGGGCCGTTAAAACGCGTGACGGCGATGTCCGACGGATTCGCTTCCACATACACTGCCGCCGCACCTTCAGTAGCTATGAGTTCGCGTGAGTAGAGATTGAGCCCCTCTAAGGTCAGCCAATCGATTTCTTCCGCGCAGAGGATGAGGCAACCATCCACATGCCCGTCTGCGATCCATTCTTGTGCGATGGTAAAGGCAGAGAACCACGTCGCGGAATCACCAATGAGTGTATAGACTGGACCGTCGCATTCGAGGGACGCGGCGATGTGACTTGCGGGGGCGTTAAAAACCGTTTCTGGGAAAATCAACGGACTGGCGAGCGTGGGATCGGAAAGCACTTCGCTGAAGAAACGGTTAGAATAGTTCACGCACCCATTGAGGAAAGCGAGGATGATCCCGATGCTGAGTTCGCGGGCGCGGAGTTTTTCGAGACGCTCTGGGCCGATGGCTTCATGAGCAGCGGTGACTGCGTATTTGGTCACATCGCTGGCACGACGAAGACGCGGATGCTTGGGAATGGCAGCGCGGAGAGCGACGGCGTCCACGGGACGATGTAAGTAAGAAATAGTTTTATCACCAAGCTGACGTTCGAGCGTGACGGTGGGCACGATCGCATTTTCAACGCAGATTCTGTAGAGCAATTCCGCGCCTATACCCGCAGAGGAGACACAGCCATGGCCGTGAATGAAAAGCGGGATGCTGGGAACGTCTTGCTCAGTTTGCATTTCGGAAAATCAGGGAGGCGTTCGATCCGCCGAAGCCGAAGGAATTGGTGAGGGCAATATCGAGTTTCGCCTCACGTGGTAGGCGGACGAGATCGAAGCGGCAAGCGGGATCCACTTCGCGGATGTTTAGGCTGGCAGGAAGATGGCCGTGGTTGAGGGCGAGCATACAGATGGCAGATTCAATGGCACCCGCACCACCGAGGAGGTGACCTATCGCAGATTTCGTGGAGCTGACGGAAATTTTCCCGACATCCGCGCCCGCCCATTCGGTGATCGCGTTGGCTTCTGCGACATCGTTGAGCGGAGTGCCCGTGCCGTGAGAATTGATGTATTGAATATCGCGCGGCTGAAGTTCTGCCTGTTTGCACGCGGCAGTCATCGAGCGGACGGCAGCGGTGCCTTCGGGATGTGGCTGAGTGAGATGGTGAAGGTCCGTGGACATGCCGTAGCCAAGAATTTCCACAATGGGTTTCGCGCCGCGCGCGCGCATGCTCTGCTCGGACTCCATCACGAAAATCGCTGCGCCTTCGCCGAGGGCGAGGCCATCGCGGTGGGCATCGAACGGGCGAGGGATGCCGGATTCCGCAAGCGCTTGAAGAGTATCGAACCCAGCGAAGACAAGCTGGCAGAGCGCGTCGTAGCCGCCGGCGATGGCAAGTTGGCTACGGCCATTTCTGATCTTATGAAACGCATGCCCGATGGCGTTTGCGCCGGAAGCGCAGGCGTTGGAAATGATCTGCGTGCTTCCTTGGAACCCGAGCGCGCGTTGCACCGTGCTTGCTTGGCGTTGTGGTTGGTAGTGCTCGACTCTTGAGAACTGCCCTCGCCTACTGCCACTCGCTAGTGAGGCGGCTTTGAAATATTCCTCTCCCAGCGGCATGGCCCCGGCGGAGGTGCCGAGAACGAACGGAACGCCGCTTGGGATGGCATCGAGACCCGCGCTAGAGATCGCTTGAGCGGTGGCGTGAAGGAGCAGGCGAGTTCCGCGATCCATGCGATCTGCCTCGTGTGGGGTTAGAGCAAAATGTGGCGAATCGAGCGGCAGATCCGCAATGCCCGCGGTTTTCACCCGTTGCCGAGAGACATCGAAAAAATCAATTTCCCGGAAATGCGTGCTGCCCGCGCGTATCGCTGAGATGTGAGAATCCGCATCATTTCCCATCGGCGAAATCACACCCATACCCGTGATGAAAACACGGTGAGGATGATCGGTGGGACGCGTGGACATGAACATTGTTAGGAATAGCCTCATTCCTGCTCTTGGCAAGGGGTATAAAACCCTCTACCCAGTGCGCAGATGCTTGTAAATCACTGGAATGAAATTGTTGCCAAATACGGGGAAGAGATCGCAGTTCGTGGTCCAGATTCCGATGTGAGCATCACATTTCGAGAAATCGACCAGCTGGCTGAACAAGTCGATACTTCAGGAGATTTCGTTTTAGCCATTGGGGTTTCTGCTGGGTTTTTCCCCGCACTGATTGCCGCGTGGAGGGCTGAGAAGCCCGTGTTGCTTTTGGAAAACCATGGCAGCGTTGTGCGTCCTATCGTGGGTGGGATCCCCGCTGGGACAGCTTTGATCAAGCAGACATGCGGTGCTTCTGGGGTTGAACGAAGTTTATTTTTTGGAGAAGCGCAGATCTTGGCGGAGGCAGAAAGAAATAGAGTGGGGCTCGGACTCCATCGGGAAAGACGCGGTTTGGCCGCCATTTCGCTGGCCCATTCGTATGGCTTTGGTTGCCTCGCGCTGCCGCTTCTGATCGCTGGGATTCCTCTGGAAATTGTGACCAGTCCACTGCCCTTTTTCGTGAAAGCCGCGCTTGATCGTGGTGGAGCGGCGTTTCTCCCAGGAGTCCCGGCGATTTGGAAAACCTGGTTCCAGACCGGCGTCACCGCCCATCCGGTGATCTCGCTGGCCATCTGCGCAGGTGCGCCGCTCTCATTGGAGCTTGAGCACGGCATTCACTCCGCAAACGGGTTGAAAGTGAAAAATTTCTACGGCACCAGCGAGACAGGAGCTATCTCCTTCGATGCTTCTGAAGCACCTAGAAGTGCGCCGGGATACGTCGGCAAGCCGCTACCCGGTATCAAGGCGAGTCGTGATGCATCAGGGAGGATCGTCGTGGAATCGGATTCGACCGCCATCGCCACGGATGCGGAAGCATGGCCGGCGGAATTCGGATCTGGAGCCTATCGAACTCTCGACCAAGGCGAGGTTACGCAAGCTGGAATTTTCGTGAGCCGCTGTGTCGGTAATGCAATCAACGTCGCAGGGAGGAAAGTGAGTCCCACCCGCCTTGTAGCCATTTTTGAGACTTTAGATGGAGTGCTTGGAGTGAAAGTGGAACGCTCCCAAAGCCGAGATTTTGAGCGTTTCGAGGAAATTCGAGTCCAGCTAACCGTGGAAAAGAACTTCGATAAAATAGCCATCCGCGAGCAGTTTCGTCAGCGGATCGAAAGCTGGGAGATGCCGAGGCATTGGGAATTCGTAGAGGGATAAGCTATGGAAATCAGCCCCCGCTGAGCATGATGGTTGCCTGAGCTAGGACGCTTTCTGCGGCGGAGACTGTGCCCCTGATCTGGATGAGATTCCTCATGCGGCCTTCTACAGTGGCTTCGATGGTGAGCAGCGTGCCCGGCGAGGTGGTGCCGAGAATTTTCGCGTTTTTCACCGAAGTCAGGCGGAGGTCGGCGAGTTTTTCGTGAGCGGGATCGGATTGAGCAATGACTCCACCGAGCTGAGCGATGGCTTCTATCATGATGACGCCCGGCCAAAGCGGGTTTTCTGGGAAATGTCCTTTGAGAAACGGCTCCTCGCCCGAAATCAGATAAGTGGCACTGCCGGAGACTCCAGGAATGAGGGCGGTCATTTGCTCCACGAAGCGAAATTCAGGTCCGTGAGGGAGTGATCGTAGTTCTTGATTGTAGGGCATGGTTGGCGTAATGACGCGCTGGCATGGTATACCTACCGCTTACATTCCGACAAGCCAATGAATGACTTTTCCCGAGTTGTAGCAGGGCGATTGCATCGCAGAGCCTTGAAAGCGTAGCTTTCAAGGCTTTTAAGATTCGCGCTAGACTTTCACTCTAAAACAGCCAGATTAGGCGAGTCATGATATGCACTCACATCTGCTCGCCT
>Ga0315901_10001936_pt1 | contig 29308 bp, 49 predicted proteins | sample LakEriMetagenome_10_FD_203761 | JGI IMG/M metagenome (GOLD analysis project Ga0315901, IMG submission 203761) | Freshwater fungal communities from buoy surface, Lake Erie, Ohio, United States - Buoy 2 MA116 | ecosystem: Environmental > Aquatic > Freshwater > Lake | place: USA: Lake Erie, Ohio...
CCCGCAGGCCGAGAAGCGCACGGCCCGCAAGCGCACCGCCAAGTAACCCCCGGAGGTCGCCGTGGCCGGAACGCTCTGGGGCGACCTCACCACCTGGGGCGACCTGTCGACGTGGTGGGTCGTCAACGGCGCATCCGCCACCGCGTCGCCGTCGACCACCGCAACGCTCACCGCGTCGTCGGTGAAGGCCGCGAACGCCGGCACGAACCTCCAGGCCGCGGCAGACCTGTCCGCGTCCGCATCGCGGCGGGCGGTCACGTCTACGTCGTGCGTCGCTGACGCAGCTCTCACCGCCTCCGCGCAGGTCATCACGACACACTCCGCGTCGACTGCGCTGGCCGGTGAGGCCGCATTGACCGCCTCGGCCGTTCGAGTGCCGAGGGCGAACGTCCCCGCTGGAGCACTGGTGGGGCGAGTAGTGGAGGGACCCGCATGAGCACTGAGCCCGAGCCGACCGTCGTGGCGGCTCTCACGATGACCGCATCCGCCGTGGTCGTTCACGCGGACGGCACAACCGATGAGGAGAACGACTGATGGCCGTTGGCCTGAGTGCGGCGAACGCCGCCAACAAGTGGCTGGACAACATCACGCGGACGGGTGCTGCTCCGACCGCGGGAACGGTGTGGGTCCGCCTGCACACCGGAGACCCCGGCGCGTCCGGCACGTCGAACTCGTCGGCGGTGACGACTCGCTCGGCCGCGACGTTCGGCTCGGCGGCGTCCGGCGGCGTCGGCACCATGACGAACACCCCGTCGTGGTCGATGACGACCACCGAGACGATCTCCCACATCTCCCTGTGGGACGCCTCCACCTCGGGCAACTTCCTGTGGTCGGGCGCGCTCACCGCGTCCAAGGCCGTGTCCAACGGCGACTCGCTCAACCTGTCGTCGCTGACCCTGGCCTTCACGCCCATCGCGGCCTGACGTAGCCGATGCCCGGTCCGTACACGCGGCCTGCTCCGGGAGACCCCGGCAACAGCGGGGCGACCTCGGCGACGACGGTCGTGGACGCGCTGTCCGATGGCCTGGAGGCCGTCGAGGTACTGATCGGGCGCGCGCAGGTCCCGGCCACGGCGAACGGCGTGGTGCAGGACGGCAATCACATCGTCTGCACCGTCTCCGGTACGACGGTGACGGCGGTGGACTCGGCGGCGCACACGGCCCCGTACTTCACGTCCGGGTACATCGGCAAGTCCATCTGGATCGACACCGGCTCCACGGTCCACAAGACGACGATCACCAACGTCTCATCGGGGACGGTGGCGACCATCGCCTCCGCGCCCGGTGGGTCGGGTCCGTACTCGGCGGTGTTCGGCACGGACAACACCGCGCAGATCGGCACCCTGCTCGGCGCGATGAGCAAGGGTCAGGCGCTCACGTTCCCCGCAGGCGACCTGTTCGTGCTCACCGAGGGCGGGCACGTCCTGTCCACGGCGGGGACGATCGTCGAGGGCACGCACCCGTCGTTCTCGCGGATCGTGGTGCCGTCGCGCACCGCGACGCTGTTCCGCAACGGGGCGGAGCGCACCAAGATCCGGCAGCTCGGGCTCCTGAACCTTGGGGTCTACGCCTGGTTCTCCGGGCTCACGCCGGCGCTCCCCACGGCGGGTGCGGCGATCCGCCAGGACGACCTCGGGACGAACGCACACATCAAGGCCGAGTACGACGACCTGGAGATCACGGGGTTCTGGAATAACGCTCACACCGTGTCCGGGTGGGGCGCGCACTTCCGCCGCGTGTGGACCTATGCCTCGGTGTCGCATGGCATCCTGCTCGACTGCCCGGACACCGACATGGGCGACTGGCACGTTCTCGACTGCCGCACCTACTCCGACACCGGGCAGTACGCGGGCCAGGGGCACTCCCAGGTCAAGTGGCTGTCCGGTGGCGACGTGGACATCCGCGGCACGAACTTCCAGAACGGCTCGGTCGCCATCGAGTTCGCGCAGCAGATCACCGCTACCAACACGTCCGCCAAGACGTACTCCACGAACTTCCGCATCGAGGACAACTCGTTCGAGGACCCGTCTACGGCGTGCGTCCTGTTCTCGCCTGCGGCGAGCATGACCGCCCAATCGTGGGTCATCAGCGGGAACACGATGAACTCCGTCCGCGGAGGGCTGGCGATCTCGGCATCTCTGGCGAGCGGTTCGCAGTTGTCCAACATGACGATCTCGGGCAACGCCTCCAGCATCGCCAGCCCGATCTTCACGGCGACCGGCACAGGGACGCTGCTCAACGTGCGCGGCGGGCTGAACGGCCACGGCGGCGTCGCTGCGGCGAACATCGCCGGCGGGGTCACCCAGACCAACGTCGTCTTCACCTACTGAGGGAGCGGGGATGGCGCAGGAGCGGTGGCGGCTCGACGACACGTCGTATTCGGCGGGTACGGCTATCACCCGCGATGGCACAAGCGCGGGCAACAACAACTACCTGCTGGTTCCTGTCCTTGGCGGCAACGCGCCGAGCAGCACAACGTCGTCGTGGGAAGGCTCCCGCGCGCTCCTGACGACCGCCACTACCTCACCGATCTTCTTCCGATACAGCAGCAACACGATCCATGTCACACCCGGCGCGTACTTCATCGACTTCCTGGTGTTCATCCCGACCGCCGTCACGGGCGCGATCACCCTCGGCTTGTGCAGCAACGATCCCGCCGTTGAATACTCCTGGGCGAAGCTGGTCGCCTCGGGCGGCAACTACACGATCGCGCTGGAGTCCTACGACCCCGTGAACGGCACCGTCACCCGCGCGGCAGCGGTGACTGCCGGTGCGATCAACGCCTGGTGCCGGGTGCGGATCAAGACAACGCAGTTCGGTGTCAATAAGGCCGAACTGTGGACGGGTTCTGAGCTGCCGACCGACGCGGTGGGCGGCAACGAGGGCGCAACGCCCACCGCCGCGACGACCACCTGGAACGGCGGATCGTTCTCGAACTGGGTGTCCCTTGCGCTCAACGGGGACGCCCCTCCGGCTGACATCCGCATCGATGACGTGCTGTTCAACGTCGACACCGCCCCGACGCGACTGCCGCAGAACGTCCAGGCCGCTCTGTCCGAGACGGCCACCCTGACCTCCACCGCGACCCGCACCCTGCCGGTGTCCGGGGCGCTGTCGGCCACTAACACCCTCACCGCGCTCGCGGGCAAGGTCGTCACCGCGCAGGCCGACCTCACGACCACGGCCACCGCCTCGTCCGATGCTGCGGTCATCACGACGCACAACGCCGAGGCGTACCTGGCGGCCACCGCCGCCACGGCGATCGGCACGGGCCTGACGCGCGGCATGGTCGCCGACCTCGTGACCGCCGCCACGCTCAACGGCACCGCCGCGACGAACACCGCCGCACAGTTGGTCGCCGCCGCAGCGATGACGGCGAAGGTCCGCATCGAGGGCGAGACGACGCCGGGGACGCTGCGCTCGCGCGTCATCACCAACACGATCACCTCCTAGGAGCGTCATGCCGATCTACGCAGGGGCCGCAGGGGTGAGCGGGTTCGTCCGCCTGGAGCTGCGGGTCTACGACCTCGACGGCGCGCTGGCCGACCCCGACGACATCTCGGTGACGGTGATCGCCCCCGATGGGACGAGCACCAACCAGACGGGCAGCATCGAACACCCGCTGCCGGGCATCTACCACCTGGACTACGAGCCGTCCCAGGTCGGCCACTACGGCGTCTATTGGGTCACGACCGGGGTCAACGCGGGCACGCTCGAAGAGGGCTTCAACGTCGACGATCTGACGGTTTCCCCGCCGATCGCGCTGGCGGACGTGAAGCGGCACCTGAACATGACCGCCACGGACTACGCCGACGACGACGAGTTGCGGTTCTTCATCCTCGCCGCCACCGATCTCGTCGAGGGTGAGGTCGGCCCCCTGGCCCGCCGCTCGGTGTCCGAGACGCACAACGGCGGCCGGGCGAGCGTCATCCTCCGACAGGCCCCGGTGATCCAGGTGACGGACGTGATGGAGAACGGCAACCCCGTGTCGTCCTACGCGGTGGAGATCGACACCGGCATCCTCACGAAGACCTCCGGCTACTCCGCGAGCGTGTGGACCGAGGGCTTCAACAACATCGAGGTCGACTACATCGCGGGCCGCACGTCCATCCCGGCCGGGCTCCAGCAGGCGATCCTGGAGACGGTCCGCCACCTGTGGCAGACGCAGCGCGGCACGATCCAGCGCCGCGGCGGCGACGACTACACCCCCGGCCAGGGCTACTCCCTGCCGAACCGTGTGCAGGACTTCCTGCGCCGCTACTCCACGCCGGGGATCGCATGACCGCCACGGCGGCGTTCGCCCTCGTCACGTCCGCTCTGGCGGCTCTGGAGGGCATCGACGCGGAGGTGTACGACGGCCCCGTGCTCTCGCAGGCCGAGCCCGCGTCCTACGTCATCATCGGCGGGCAGGGCTGGGCCGACGACGACGACCCCACCCCGTGGACCACGGATGCGGAGTGGCGCTCGGTGCCGATCGGTGCCGGCTCGCGCGAGGAGAACGTGACCATCCCGTGCGAGGTCACCGCCTGGTCCGGGTCCGGCGAGTGGGCCGCCCTGCGGTCTGAGGCGTCCGCGCTGTTCGACGACGTTGCCGGGGTGCTGCTCACGCGCGAGGCGTGGGACGACTGCCCGGTGAACATCGGCCCGCTGACGTTCACCAACGTCCAGGTCACGCAGGAACTCCTCGACCCCGGCATGGCCGTCCGCATCACGTTCGACATCGACGCCCGCGCCTACCTCTGACCCCCATCACCCGGACCCGCTACGGCGGGTGCTTCGCCCTGCCCAAGGAGAGCCATGAAGGTCCGTCTGACCGCCGACGAGCCCCGCATCATCGTCGCGCTCCAGCGCGTCGTGGAGCCCGACGAGGTGTTCGAGGTTCCCGACGACGACGGGCGCGAGTGGGACATCCCCGGCCTGTACGAGGTCATCACCGCTAACAAGTCCAAGGAGGACTGACCCATGCCGTTCGTCACCGGCCTCGTGTCGCAGCTCGGGTGGGGCGTCGAGTCCACCGCGGGCACTGCGGTCACGCCGACCAAGTTCCAGCCGCACGTCTCCGAGGGTCTGAACCTGGAGATCGAGCGGCAACAGGGTGAGGGCCTGTACGGCTCCACGAACGGTGTCGCGCTGCTGTCGCGGCACGTCACCACCACCCGCCAGATCAGCGGCGACTTCGAGGTCGAGCTGACCGACAAGGGCCTGGGCACGCTCCACCGCGCCGCCCTCGGCTCCACCACCACGCCCACCGTCCTGTCGGGCTCGGCCTATGAGGCGGTGTTCGCCCCCGGCGACCAGCAGTCCGCGGGCTCGTCGCTGACGGTTCAGGTGGGTCGCCCGCAGGTCGCCTCCGGCACCGTGCGGCCGTTCACGTTCAACGGCTGCAAGGTCACGTCCTACGAGTTCGGCGGCAACGTCACCGACCCGCTGACGCTGAAGGTCGGCATCGACGGCTGGAACGAGGCCACGGGCACCGCCCTGGCATCGGCGTCCTACCCCGCCTCTCAGACGCAGTTCACCGGAGCGGACCTCACGGTGAGCCTCGGCGGCACCCCGTCGACATCCAGCGGCAAGACCTCGATCAGCGGCGGCACGACCCTGACCGGCGTCAAGGGCGCGACGGTGAAGATCGAGAACCCGCTGAGCACGGAGCGGTACTACGCGGGCTCCAGCGGCATCAAGTCCGAGCAGGTCGTGAACGGCTACCGGACGTGCGAGATCGAACTGGAGATGGACTTCATCGAGCGCACCACGCTCTACGACCTCTACTCCGCGAACACCACGACGGCGATCCAGCTGACGTGGGCGCTGCCCACCGCGATCACCGGCTCGCACTACCCGACGCTGGAGTTCACCGTCGCCACGGCGAAGGTGACCAAGGCCGAGGTGAACGTGGACGGCGCGGACATCCTGCCGCAGAAGGTCACGCTCATGGCCCTGTTCGACGGCACGAACAACCCGTACCAGATCCGCACCATCTCGACTGATACGGCCTTGTGAAGTCTGACAAGTGCGGCACCATCACGGGCTACTACGGCCGCAAGTGCAAGTGTGATGACTGCCGCGCTGCCGCCCGCGACTACTACCACCAGTATGCGGCGCGCGAGCCGCGAGCCGTCTGCTGCGTCGATGGGTGTGAGCGCCTGTGCCCTCCGCGCGGGCGGATGTGCTCGGGCCACCGCCGGAGGTTGCGAGTTACGGGCACGACAGACGGCCCCCCGCTCCGCATTCCGAACAACAGCTCGGACGCGGGGTACGAAGCGGCGCACAAGCGCGTGCTGCGCGAACGCGGCAAGGCGCGGGAGCATTCGTGCTCTCGGTGCGGCGTAGTCGCCGTCGACTGGGCGTACATCCACGGGAGTCCCGGCGAGCGCCCGCCTGGCATCCAAAGGAACGGGCGGCAGCACGGTCCGTACTCACTTGACCCGTCGCACTACGAGCCCATGTGCAAGCGGTGTCACCGCCGCTACGACATCGGGCGCATCAACGCCGAGCGCAAGGCGCGCGCGCTGCTCGGCGTCATCTGACGCTCCACCCGCAGCCCCCGGTCACCCTCCCGACCGGGGGCTGCGGCACAACCGAAGGGACCGCACCATGAAGATCACCGTCTCCGGCGAGGAGTACGACCTCTCCCGCCTGACCATCGTCGAGGCCGAGGCCATCGAGAAGGTCACCGGACTGAAGATGTCCGAGGTCGCCGAGGCCGGCACCGCCTCCGCCCTGCGCGCGATGGTGTGGGTCGCCATGAAGCGCAAGCAGCCCGACCTCGCTTTCCGCGATGTCGACTTCGTGCTGGAGGAGGTCGAGGTCGAGTCCGAGGACCCTTCCCCGGCCCCAGCGGAGGGCTGACCGAGCGCAAGGCCCGGTACGCGGGGCTGCTCGCGCACGTCATGGGAATCCGTCCGTGGGAGATCGACCTGTTGACGGTCGAGGAGTTCGAGTCGGCCGTGGCTTTCGTCGTGGCATGGAACAAGGCGCAGGAGGGCTAGGGCCGTGGCTTCGTCCAACCTGAGCATCGCCATCACCGCCGTCGACCGGGCAAGCCGCACGCTCGGCAGCATCGGCTCGAAGATGGGCGGGCTCGCCGGCAAGGCCACCGGGCTCGGTGCTGCGCTCGGCGGCGCGCTCGCCGTGGGCGGGCTCGTAGCGTTCGGCACCGAGTCGGTGCGGGCGTTCTCCGAGGCGCAGGCCGCGCAGACCCGCCTCGCCGACGCTTACGCCCGATTCCCCGCGCTCGCCGGGGGCAACATCGACGCGCTGCGCGACTACAACGCCGAGATGGCGCGCAAGACCCGCTTCGACGACGATGCGTTCGCATCGGGCCAGGCGGTGCTCGCGCAGTTCGGGCTCAATGAGAACCAGTTGCGGGACCTGTCGCCGCTCCTGGCCGACTACGCCGCCAAGACCGGGCAGGACCTTCCCACCGCTGCGGGGCTCATCGGCCGGGCGATGATGGGCAACGGCCGGGCGCTCAAGGCCCTGGGCATCAACTTCAAGGCCACCGGGGACAAGGCCAAGGACCTGACTACGATCCAGGGCCTCCTCGCGGCCAAGGTCGGCGGCTTCGCCTCGAAGGACGCTAAGACCGCTCAGGGCCAACTGGAGATTCTGAAGAACCGCTTCGGCGAGGTCAAGGAGTCCATCGGCGGCGCGCTGCTGCCGGTCCTGACCTGGCTAATGAACGTCATCGCCAATCAGGTCATGCCAATCGTCGAGTCGGTGGGCAGCAAGTTCTCCGGCATCGCCAATGCCATCGGCATCCTGTTCAACGGCAGCAAGGGCTCCGTTGACAACTTCGCCGTGGCGATGGACAACGTGTTCGGCGGCGGGGGCAAGTTGATCCCCTTCTTCAAGGGCCTCGGCCAGCGGGTCAAGGAACTGGCCGCCTGGATCAAGGGCACCGGCATCCCCGCGCTGAAGCGGCTCGGTAACTGGCTCAAGGACAAGGTGGTCGCCGCCGCCAAGGAAATGTGGCACATGTTCGAGGACAACGTGCTGCCCAAGCTCAAGGAGTTCGGCGGCTACATCAAGGACACCGTGATCCCCGCCGTCAAGGACTTCGGCGCGTGGCTGGTCCGCTACCAGGGCTGGCTCATCCCCATCGCGGCGGGCATTGGCGCGATCGTCGCATCGCTCAAGATCTACAACGTGGTCATGGGCATCGTGCGCGCGGCGACCGCAGCGTGGGCAGCGATCCAGACCGTGCTTAACGTGATCCTGACGGCCAACCCGATCGGCCTGATCGTCCTCGCCATTGTCGGACTGATTGCGATGTTCGTGGTCGCCTACAAGCGCAGCGAGACGTTCCGCAACATCGTCCAGGGCGTCCTGCGCGCTGTCGGCGCGGCGTTCACCTGGCTGAAGGACAAGGCCATCGCGGCCTGGAACTGGATCAGGGACAAGTGGAACGGGATGATCGAGTTCTTCCGCAACCTCAAGGAGCGCGTCAAGACCGTCGCTGGCAACATCTGGCAGACGATCAAGGATAAGGCGCGCGACGTTGCCATCTGGGCGGCGCAGAAGTTCTGGAGCCTGGTCGACACGCTGAAGTCCATCAAGAAGTCCATCACCGACAAGGCTAAGAGCCTCTGGGACGGGCTGAAGGGCGGCCTCGTCGGCGTCGTGAACTGGATCACCGACAAAATCAACTTCATCCTCGGCGGGGTGAACGCGGTCATCCGAGGCGTCAACCGCCTTCCTGGCCCCGACATCCCCGAGATCCCGCTGCTGCCGATGATCGCGCTCGCCAAGGGCGGCATCGTCACTGGTCCGACGACGGCCCTGATCGGCGAGGCCGGGCCGGAAGCGGTGATCCCGCTCAACCGCGCACGCGGCCTCGGCGGCACCACCATCGTCGTGAACACCGGCATCGGTGACCCCCGCGCCATCGCCGCCGAGGTGAAGCGCGTCCTGTCCGGTGCGGGCGCACGCGGTCAGGTTGCGTTCTAGTGAGCGGCATCCCCTCGGTCACCGTCGAGGCGCGGTTCGACACCACCGCCTGGTCGGACATCTCCTCCTACGTCCTGCTCAACGAGGGCGTGTCGTGCTCGCGGGGACGCTCCAATGAGTTCGACACCGCCTCGGCGGGGTCGCTGTCGCTGGTGCTGCGGAATGAGGACGGCCGCTTCACGCCGGGCAATACCTCGGGGCCGTTCACCTCCGGCGGTGTGTCGCAGGTTCGCAAGAACGTCCCCATCCGGGTCAAGGTGAACAGCCTCCAGGTCTGGCAGGGGTTCGTGGACTCGTGGGAGGTCCAGCCCACGGGCGGCAAGGTCGCCACCTGCCGCGTCCAGGCCACCGACCTGATGAAGATGTACGCCAAGGCAACGCTGTACCCCTACGGCGTGGAGCGGCAGCACGCGCTCATCACGGACAAGGCCGCCGGGTACACCTACCCGATGGCCGAGCGCGGATCGGGCACCGGCTCGGCATGGGACCCGATGCGCTCCAACGCCGCGCCGTTCAACATCCAGGTCTACGGCGGCAGCGCCGGCCACCACGAGTTCATCAGCGAAGGCCCGCCGTTTGTCGGTGGCGCCATCGGCTTCCGCCCGTGGTCGCAGATCGGCCCGGTGCTGGAGCACCCCACGACGTTCGACCCCGGCTCGCAGCACGGCGTCATCGCCTTCTGGTTCCGCACCGAGGACGTGACCGACACCATCCTGTTCCGCATGAACCGCACCAGCGGCGGCACGGGCTACGTCCAGCTCGAACTCGCCGCCGCTGACGGGCGGCTCACGCTGCGCGTCGTCGGTGACTCCGGTGGATCGGTCACGCTCAACCCCACGAACCCGGTGTCGGGGCAGAAGTTGTGGGACGGGGCCTGGCATCACGTCGCAGTCCGGCTCCAGCCCGCCAGCGGCACCACGGCCGGCATCTGGATCGACGGGTCGCTGCGGACCTCGGCCAACTCCGGGGGCACCGCCTGCACCATCGGCAGCAGCAACCGCCGCATCACCTTCGGCGGCATCCGCAACAGCGGGTGGACGGACAACTCCTACTGCTACATCGGCGACATGGCCGCGATCTCGGTGTTCCGCACGACCGCGGCCGTGGCGCAGGCAAACATCGACGCGATGTACGGCGCGGGCTGGGACGGCGACAGCGGCGACTCGATTGCCGACCGCACGTCCGCGCTGGCGGGCTTCGCATCCCACGGGGCGCCGTCCGTCGTCGACATCTCGGGCATGACCATGTCCGGGCAGGACACGGGCGGCAAGTCGCTGCTGGATGCCTACCAGGAGATCGCCGCATCCGAGCAGGGCGTGTGCTACATCGACCGCCTGGGAGACCCCAAGTTCCGCGGATACGCCGCGCGCAACAACACCGCCTCGGTCACCCTCACGGCCTCGGCCACCGCCGACCTCGCCGGCGACGTGTCGCTGGTGCTGGACGACTCGCTCCACGCCAACACCGTCATCGCCGAGGGGCCTGCGGGCAAGGCGATCCAGCAGTCGTCGTCTGCGCTCACCGTGGACGGCAGCGAGGTCATCGACTCCTTCACGTCGATCGTCAGCTCCTACGTCTACCTCGCCTACTCGGCGTCCTACCGCCTGGGGCAGCGGTCCTCGAACAAGCCCCGCCTGGGGCGCATCACCGTGGACCTGCTGACCACGCCGAACAGCATCGAGTCCACCACGCTCCAACTCGTGCCCCTGGACCGGGTGAGCGTCACGAACCTGCCCACGGCGGTGTTCGGTGCCTCCACCTACGACGGCTTCGTGGAGGGCTGGTCCCTGACCTGCTCCACGTCGGAGTTCTCCGTCGGCCTCGACCTGTCGCCCGTCATCTAGGAGGCATCCGTGACCGACCCGTTGCGGGACCTGGAGCGCCGGGTGGACGCATTGGCGGCTCGCGTCGACCTGAACGATCAGGCTGTGCGGTCGCACATCGACGGCATCCGTGACGACATCGAGCAACTGCGCGAGGCCCATGCGGGGTTCGTGACGTTGGCTCGCTTCACCCCATTGGAGCGCCTGTTTTGGGCTGCGGTGACGGCGCTGATCGTGGGCCTGATCGGCGGGCTGGTGGCGGTGGTGACCCGACAATGAGCCGCCGGCACGCGGTCCGCATTCGGGCCGTTTACGTCATCCTCGTGGCCCTGGCGGTCGCGTGGGCTGCGGTGACGGTGTGGGCGCTGCGCCCCTACGACAACATCACCTTCACCCCGTTCCAGACCGACCGCGAGGTGTACGCGCCGGGCGACATCATCACCCTGACCAACACATTCTGCTGGGACGGCACCCCGTTCACCGCGACGCGCGTGCTGGTCAAGCCGGTGTCCGAGTCGGAGTTGGGCGTGATCCGGTTCCCCAACGGCTTCGCCCTCCCGTCCGTGGCGGAGGAGTACGCCGACGACGGCTGCAACGACTCGACGGTGCGGGTGCAGATACCGCCGACGCAGCCGCCGGGCGTCTACAGCATCCGCTACGAGGTGCGCTACAAGCCGCCGTGGAACCCCGTGCGGGTGGTCGAGGTGGACAACACCTCCAACCAGTTCACGATCACCCCGAACCCCGAGCTGACGCCGACCAAGGCAATCACCGAAACCAAGAAGTAGGGGGACCGCCCTCCATCCACCCCGGCACGGGTCGAGCGCCCGGTCCCCGCTCCCCGTGCCGGGGTGCCAAACCACCTATCGGGGGTGCCTGTGCGCCGCGCCCTGGTCTGCCTCCTGGCCGCCTGCCTGCTGCTGCTGATCGCCGCACCGTCCGACGCGCGTGGCAAGAAGCCTCGGCCGCCGAAGCCGACGCCCACGCCGACCGTGACGCCGACGGCGACGCCGACCTCGAGCCCGACGATCACGGCGACGCCCACCCCGACGGCGACCTCGAGCCCCACGGCGACGGCCTCGGCGTCGCTGCTCATCAAGCACGGCCAGGACATCCCCACCCCGGCCTTCCTGCGGGCCAACGCCGCGCGCATGGACGCCATGCCGTTCGACGGCGTGGTCCTGACGATGGGCAGCCTGTCCAATCAGGTGCTGCGGCCCACGCCGATCAGCACCGCCACGTTCGCCGCCGCGCTCGGCACCCTGCCGACCCTGACGCGGCTGCGACACAACTTCGTCATCGCCTACGCCCCGCCCTCGGCCTACGTCGGTGACTGGACGGTGCCCGCGCAGAACGCCGCGAACCTCGCCACCGCCGCCCGCGCGGCCGGGTTCACCGGCATCGTGTACGACAGCGAGCGGTACTTCGGCGGCTCCGACAACTGGCCCGACGCCTGCGCCCTGACCCTGGCCGAGTGCCAGGCCGGTGCACGCTCGCGCGGCGCGCAGGTCGGCCAGGCGATCCGCGCGGCCTGGCCCGACGCGGTGATCCTGTCGCTGTACGGGCCGTGGATCAGCGACCCGCGGGCGTGCCAGAACACCGGCGGCGCTGCCTGCAACGACGTGTCGTGGGCGAACGAACTGATGGGGCCGTTCGTCGCGGGCCTGTCGGCCGTGGACGGGGGCGAGCTCTACACGCTCCGCACCCCGGCGCAGTTCGCCACCTTCGCCGCCTACCAGCGCACCCTGTCGCCGTCGCAGGCGTTCGGCGTGTTCGACAGCCCGTGGCTCGGCACGCCGATGGACGAGGCGATCTGGACGACCACGCTCCGCAACGCCCTGGCCGCCACCGACCGCTACGTGTGGGCCTACACCGAGCGCCACGACTGGTGGGGCACCGGCTGGCCGTCCACCCCTGTCCCCGCTTCCTGGGTCGCCGCGACTCAGGCCGTTCGTAACTGAGGAGGACCGATGAACGAGGTCGTTCGTTCCGCCCTGCTGACCTTCGTCAGCACGTTCCTGGTCACCGTCGTGCCGGTGGTCACCGCCCCCGACTTCGCCTGGACGCAGGCCGCGCTGATCGCCGCCGCCATCGCCGGGCTCACCGCCGGCATCCGCACGGCGGTGTCCGCGCTCCTGCCCGGCGGGTCGTTCGGCGTGGAGCCGACGGACCCCTACGGCGAGTGACCGTGGCCGTCACCACGTTCGGCGGCAAGCGCACCGACACCCGCACCGCCGCGCAGGCGGGCGAGGCGCAGCGCCTGTTCGGCCGCACCCTGACCGTGACGCAGGGCTCCTACAACACCTCCGTCGGGGCCAGCGCGGGCACGCACTCCGGGGGCGGGGCGCTGGACTTCTCGGTGTCCGGGCTGACCGCCTCGCAGATCACGCACATGGTCGCCTGCCTTCGCACGGTCGGCTTCGCCGCCTGGCACCGCCTGCCGTCACAGGGGCCGTGGGCCGCGCACGTCCACGCCGTGTCGGTCGGCTGCCGCGACCTTGCGCCCATCGCCGCCCGTCAGGTGGAGGCGCTGCGGAACGGCCGCGACGGGCTGGCGAGCAACGGTCCCGACCCGCACGCCGCCCTCGGGCTGCCGGTGCGGACGTGGGAGCAGTACCTCGCGGCCAAGGCCCCCCTGCCGTGGCCGCTGCCGTGGGGCCGCTTCTACGGCCACCGCGCGGGCCTGCGCGGATGGGCACGCCTGCGCGCGGTCCCGTCCGGGCCGATCGTGCGCCGCGTCAACCAACTGCTCCTGAACAGCTCGTCATCGGAGTTCACCGCCACCACTGCCGCGGCCGTCCGGTCGTGGCAGGCCAAGCGATCCCTGCCGATCACCGGCTGGGTGGACCGTCGCACGGCACGCCGCATGGGCGTGTGCCGCTAGGAGGCACAGCATGGGGGCCATCGCTCAGACCCTGAGCAGCATCGCGCCGCAGGCGCAGCACAGTGGATCGTGCTGCGCGCTGCGGCGCTTTCTGTCGTCTGCCGACCTGGACGACGACGACCGCGCCGCGATCCGCGAGCTCATCGCCGGGTCGCTGCCGCCGCGGGAGGTGTCCGGCATCCTCGCCGGCGTCGGCCTGCCCCTGTCCGATCAGCGGGTCTACGCCCACCGCCGCGGGCTGTGCCGCTGCTGCGAGGTCCACGGTGGGTAAGGTCCGCGAGGCCATCGCCGCGAGGCAGCCCCGCATCCTCACCATCGACCTGGAGCGGGTGCCCGGGGAGTTCAAGCGCCACATCTGGCACCCGCGCGACCTCCAGCGCCTCAACTGGCTGCACCCCGATCAGTGGTCGAGCCTGCCGCGGATCGTCTGCGCCGGGGCCAAGTGGTGGGGCTCGGACCGGATGCTGTTCGCGGCGACGTGGCAGAACCGCGACGACCCGCTCCACGTCGTCCGCAAGTGCCACGAGTGGATCAGCGCCGCCGACATCCTGATCACCTACAACGGGCGCAAGGCCGACGAGAAGTGGCTGCGCTCGGAGTGGGTCGTCGGCGGGTTCGCCCCACCGAAGCCGTACAAGTCCGTGGACCTGTACGCCGTGGCGCGGCAGCAGTTCGACTTCGAGTCCCGCTCCCTGGACCACCTGTGCCAGCGGCTCGGCATCGAGTCGAAGGCGGGCCACTACAACGCCGACGAGGCCATCGCCGCCGACCGGGGCAGCCGCTCGGCGCAGCGGTCCCTGCGCGACTACAACCTCCAGGACGTGCGCGTCACCGAGGCCGCCGCCGACCGGCTCGGCCCATGGATCACGTCCTGGCCCCACGTCGGGGTCATCACCGGCGTGGAGCGGTGCTGCTGGCGCTGCGGGTCGGAGGATCTGACGCAGGACGGCTACACCGCCGCCGTGACCACGCTGTACGCGCTGCTGCGCTGCGAGGGCTGCGGGGCGTGGAACCGCCTGAACCATCGCAAGGGCACGGTGTCCACGCGGAGGGCGATCTGATGGACCTCACCCTACGCATCGCCCGCTGGCGCATCGTGTGGGCGATCGAACCGGACGACGACGACGGCCCCGCCATGAGCGTGACCGCTGAGACCGAGATGGCGCCGGGGTTCGCCCCGCCGCCGGATTACTGGGAGGACGAGGACCGGAATGGCTGACTACAACGCCTGGCAGGACCGCGCCGCGACCGAGCGGCAACGCGCCTACCCCGCGCCGGCCGGGGCGCTCACCACCGAGTCCGTACTGACCGAGGCTGCCCGCATTACCGCGACCGATCGCCAGCAGACCCACGGAGCTGCGCGCGAGAACCACGAACGCATCGCCGCGCTATGGAGTCCCATCCTCGGCGTCGAGGTGACGCCGCAGCAGGCCGCCCTGTGCATGATCCAGGTCAAGGTGTCGCGCCTGCTCAACACGCCAGACCACCGGGACTCCGTGGTCGACATTGCTGGGTACGCAAGCGTGTACGCGGAAATCGTCGGGCTCTAGGCGTACAATCAACGAAAGCGGCCCCCAGGTGCGTCAACACCTGAGGGCCATACCGAAACCCTGTGTAGGAGGGCTCGGCATGACCGAGGCTACATGCTCCGTCGACGGCTGTGAGCGGCGGCGCAAAAAGAGGTCCGCCCACTACTGCTCCATGCACACCGAGCGGCTGAGGCGAACCGGGGCCCTTGGGCCGGCGCAGCCGTTTCTAGAGGTGGCCCCCAAGAGCCAATGTGCCGCCGAGGGCTGCGACCGCCCGGCCCGCAACATGGCCGCCGAATACTGCAGGCTCCACGACTACCGGATGCAGCGCCACGGATCGCTCGACAAGCCGCCCGTACACAACAAGAGGGACGGCAAGGAGTGCCGCGAGTGCGGAGAGACCGACGAAGCAAACTTTTACGGATACCTGAAGCGCCAGTGCAAGCCGTGCTACCGGGCATACCAGCGAGCGTATGACAGGCAATACCGCGAGAAGCGGGGCTTTGGCAAGGGCAGGGAATGGCAGATGCGCCGGGACTACGGCATCGACCTGGCCGAGTACCTGGCAATGTTCGATGCGCAGGGCGGCGCGTGCGCCATCTGCCGCCAGGACCCCACCGAGGGGGAGCGGCCCAAGAGCCTGCACGTTGACCACAACCACTCGACGGGCAAGGTCCGCGGCCTGCTCTGCAATGGCTGCAATCGTGCGCTCGGCTTTGCCCTCGACAACCCCGCGATCCTGCGTGCTGCTGCCGACTACTTGGAGGACACGGCCTGATTGCCGCTGACCCCGCCGCAGCCCCCGCCTAGCCTTCGTGGCCGGGCGGGGGCCTTTCGGCGTTGCTAGGCGATGGCCTCCACCGCACGCCGCAGCGCGTCGTCCGGGGTCCTCGTGTACCGCTGGGTCGTGGCGACCGAGGCGTGACCCAGCAGCTCGCGCACGGCCAGGATGTCCCGCTGCGAGGCGTAGGCCCGGCAGGCAAACAGGTGCCGAAGTTGGTGGGCCGTGGTCCCCGGTCCGAGCGCGATGGACAGCAGCCGCGTGACGTGGCCGGCGCTGACGTGCGAGCCCTGCCCGTTCGGGAACAGCCATCCGCCCGAGGTCACCCGCAAGCACTCGGCCAGGCGCGGGTGGAGCGGGACGTAGCGCACGCGCCCGCCCTTGCCCTTGACCCGGATCTCGCCCTGGTACACGTCGTCGGAGTGCAGGCGGGCGATCTCCGAGCAGCGCAGGCCCGCGTAGGCCGCGAGCAGGAGCATGAGCCGCACCCTGTGATCGGCGTGCGCCAGCGCATCGTCCAGCGCCTCCGTCGAGGCCGGGCGCGGCCGGGGCGGTGCCATCCGCACGCGCGGCAGGTTCAGCGACGGGTCGTCGGGCCTGCGTCCGTCGCGGGCCATCCAGCCGAAGAACGACCGGGCCGCCGCCCGCGCCGAGCGCCGTGTCTCCGCGCTCCACGCCGGGCAGGACAGCACGCCCGCGAGGTCGTCGGTCGTCGCCGTGATGGGGTCAGCGGCCGACGATGAGAACCGAGCGAGGTAGTGGCGGCGCAGCCGCACTGTGCCATCCGAACATCCACCCGCCTGCATCCAGCGCGTGTACGCCCGCTCGTGCTCCTGCCATGCGTCAGGGAACGCCGGCACCCCTACCCCCGTGGTCATGCTGCTGTCAACTCCAGAAAGGGGTCGGCAGCGGGGGCGAGGACTTGAGCCAAGTAACCGGCAGGTTGATGGTTCGAGTCCATCCGGGGGAGCCCGTCAAGAAACGTCGTCACGGGCACGTCCAGCCAGGTGGCGAGGGCGAGCAGTTCGTCGATCTCCCACGCCGTGCCGCCATTCATGCGGCGGCTGATGGCCGACTGCGGGAGCCCGAGCAGGTGCGCGGCTGCGGTCTGCGTGCGGCCCTTGCGGGCGAGCTCGGCGCGGACGTTGCCGCCGATGATCTTCGCGGTGGTCTCCTGGCGTGTCGTCCGGTTCATCCGGTGCCTCCTGTGATAACGGGCGGGGAATGCCCGTGCTCTCGCACGATAGGCGGTCACGACACGCTGGTCTAGATATCTTGCGCGGTTATGCCGAGAGGTGATATTCATTCACCCATGAGCACGACACGGCGCCAGCCCGTCGGCCACCTGCGGGCCGCGATCCGGGCAGAGATGGCTCGCCACGGGCGCACCCAGCGCGAGATGGCGGACCTCCTGGGACTGACCCAGCCGACCGTCAGCGGACGGATGAGCGGGCGCACCGACTTCACCATCACCGAACTCCGGGCCATCGCGCGATGGCTCGGAGTTTCCGTGTCCGCCCTCATCGGGGAGGACGCCGCATAAGTACGCCCCCGCGCCGCTGACACGGCCGGGGGCATGGCCCATCCGAAGCAACGGAAAGGCAAGGACAGCATGACACACAACCCCGCCGCCCTGCGGCCGCGGTACATCACCGTCAGCGCCACCACCCCGGACGGCGACGGCATCGCCGCCGTCCTGACGGCCACCGCCGACAACGGCACCACCGTCGCCCTCCTGCTCACGCCCTCGGACCTCGCGGACCTGCACTCGCAGACCGTCGCCGTCCGCGACGGACTCATCCGCGACGCCCTGTCCTCGCAGATGGACCGCGCGCTCGGACTGCTCGGTGGCGGTGCGGCATGACCGCCCTCGTCACCCTCGCCGTCATCGCCCTGCTGTGGTGGGGCCTGGACCGCTGGCACGCGACGGCCGAGCACCGCGCCGAGGAGGCCGAGCGCCTGGAGCGCGAACGCTGGGAGGCGTTCTACAACGGCAAGTGGACGGTGCGCTGATGTCGGCCCCCGCCACGCTGTTCTGGACCGTCGCCCTGCTGATCGGCATCGGCTACGTCGCCGGCTACGTCACCGCCCGCCTGCGCGACGAGGTGCGCCGCGACGCCGCACGCCGCGCGCAGATCAGCGTCAACCTGCGGGAGCGGGTGGGCTCGGTCCACGACACGATCCGCGAGCAGTGGGGGCGGTCGTGACCCTCGCGCTCAAGCCCCCGGCGTGGACCGACGACGCCGCTTGCACCGAGACCGACCCGGACATCTTCTTCCCGACCGCGAACCAGTCGCCGCGCGATACGCAGGCCGCGCGCGCCATCTGCGCCGCGTGCCCGGTGCTCGCGCAGTGCCTGCGCTACGCCATCAGCGACCCGTCGCTGGTCGGCATCTGGGGCGGCACCACGCTCCCGGAGCGTCAGCGGATGCGCCGCGGCGCGGAGCAGTGCCACCGCGGGCACCTCATCGCCGAGGTCGGCAGGGACTCCTGCGGCGCGTGCCGCGAGTGCCGCCGCCTGATGAGCCGCACCCGCAGGCGCAAGCGGTCCACCTGCCAGGTGGAGGGCTGCCCGTCCATCGCCAAGGCCCGCGGCTGCTGCCGCCGCCACGACCCGCTCAAGGGCCAGGTCGCCGCATGAGCGACCCCGACGCCCGCTGCCCGGTCTGCGACCGCCGACCGCATCACTGCCGCGGAGCCCTCACGGGCATCTGCACCGAGGAGGACAACGCATGACGCTCATGGGACCGGCCGACGCCGACCACTACCGGATCAAGGTCGGCAACTTCGGCAGCCGCTTCTACGTCGACCCGCTCCCGGCGTGCGACATCGCGCCGACCACCGAGGCGCACTGGCCCGCGATCAGCACCATCAAGAAGGCCAACTCCTCGGACTGGTCGTTCGTCGCGCTCAAGCGCGTCGCCGAGGCCCTGGAGCGCCGCCCCCGCGACCTCGACGGCCTCACCCTGGACGAGCGGTACGAGCGGCTGAAGGCGTACAACAAGACCGGCCTGGCCGCCGCCGCCGACCGCGGCACCAGCGTCCACGCCAAGCTGGAGCGCGCGCTGCGCGGCGAGCCGGCGACGACCTTCCCCGGCGACCCCGGCAACGACTACATCGACGCCATCAACGCCTTCATCGCCGACCACAAGCCCGAGCTGATCGCCGCCGAGGTCGTCGCGGTGAACCGGACGCTGAACGGCGTCGGCTACGGCGGCACCCTCGACGTGATCGCCCGCATCGGCGGCAAGGCATACATCATCGACTGGAAGTCGCGCGGCGCGGACTCCTCGCACGGCGCCTACGCCGACGAGGCCCGCCAGATCGGCGGCTATGCCAGCGCCGAGTACCTGATCGTGGACGGCCCCCAGCGGGTGCGCCTGCCCGACCTCGACGGCGGGCTCATCGTCAGCATCAAGCCAGACGGCTACCGCGTGTACCCGGTCGACCTGGAGACCGCCGCCGCGCAGTGGCGCGACCTGCACACCTGGTGGTGCGCCAAGCGCGGCGAGAGCGCGTCCATCGGCAAGCCGTGGGCGCCGCGCGAGGTCACGCCCGCCGCCGCCGTGTCCGTCATCGAGCCGATCACCGACCCCATCCTCGCCATGATCGCCGCCTGCGACGACGTGGAGGCCCTGAACGGGGTCTACGCGCTGCACCTCGCGGAGTGGACCGACCGCTACACCGCTGCCGCCGCCGAGCGCAAGGCCGCGATCCTGCGCGGTGCGGCGTGACCACCTGCCCGCGCTGCCGTGCGGCGGTGCACCGCGTCGTCACCGAGCCGCCGTGCTCCATCGACATCCACGTCAGCGTCCACCCCGTTCTCGACGTGCGCGCCGAGACCCCGCCGTACTTCGAGCGCCTGGCCGACGACCGCTTCGTGGAGCGGTACTGGCCCGAGCCCAGGCGCGGCGGCGTGGTCCATGCCGTTCACCACTGCGCGCCCCCGGCCCGCTGCCGGCAGTGCGAGCAGGTCCACCTCACAGGCCCCGACCCGCATCCGCGCGGTCGGTTCACCAGCACCAACAACAGCGAAAGCGAGACAGCAGCATGAGCGACCTCGATTGGGGAGCCTTCGGCTCCGGGGACTTCGTGAAGTTCGCCACCATCGGCGACGCCGTAGCCGGGACCATCACCGGCGTCCGCGCGGGCCAGGACTTCAACGGCAACCCCTGCCCCGTCCTCGACCTCGACACCGCCGACGGACCGCGGACCGTGACCTGCGGCCAGGCCAACCTCAAGTCCCAGATCGTCGCGCTGAAGCCGAGCGTCGGGCAGGCCATCTCCATCGCCTACGTCAAGGACGAGAAGGCCGAGAAGGGCATGAAGAAGGTCTTCGAGATCAAGGTCGGCCAGCCCTCCGCGACCGGCGACAAGCCCCCCTTCTGATCCGACCACGAGCAGGGGTCGTCCGTGGGGAAGCGGGCGGCCCCGACCCGGAGCCGGACCAGGACCGAGACAGACGAAGGAGCGACGTGCCGACCGACGACGAACTGTTCGCCGAGATCGCCGCGTGCAACGGCGACGCGGACAAGCTGGCCGCGCTGATGGCGCGGTGGGACGCCGAGGACGCCGAGCGCGAGCGCAGGCTGAACGCGCCCGACGCACTGGCGAACGCCGCAGCGTGGTACGCGGGCCAGGGGCTGCGCGTGTTCCCCGTCGAGGTCGGCGGCAAGCGCCCCCTCGGGCGCCTCGCGCCGCACGGCTGCAAGGACGCCACCGCCGACACGGACAAGGTGCGCGCATGGTGGTCCGCGGAGCCGCAGGCCAACATCGGCATCGCCACCGGGCACCTGGTCGACGTGATCGACATCGACGGCCCGGTCGGATACCGCTCCATCGCCCCGCACTGGCAGATGCTCGTCGCGGAGTCGGTCGGCGTCGTCAGCACCGGCTCGGGCGGGGCGCACATCTACCTCCCCGCCGATGAGCGGCGCAAGAACAGCGTCAGCGCCCACCTGAAGGGCGTGGACACCCGCGCCACCGGCGGCTACGTCGTAGCGCCGCCCTCGCGCCACGCCTCCGGGCGGCTGTACGCCTGGTCGACGCCGCTGAACCTGGCGGTGTCGGTGTGAGGACCTACGCCGAGTTCCTGGCCCGCAAGGCCGCCGTCAAGGTCGCGGACGAGGTCGTCGTCGGCGACACGAGCCCGGTGCTCCACGGGTGGCAGGCCGAGATCGTGCGATGGGCCGTCAGGACCGGACGCGCCGCCATATGGGCCGACACCGGCCTGGGCAAGACGTTCATGCAGGTCGAATGGGCGCGGCTGTCCGGCGACACATCGCTGATCGTTGCCCCGCTCGCGGTGACGCAGCAGACGATCCGCGAGGCCTCGCGACTCGGGGTCGCCGCGCGGTACGTCAGGGAGCCCGCGCAGGTCGATGGCCCCGGCGTGTACGTCACGAACTACGAGATGGTCACGCGCTTCGACCCGGCCTCATTCGACGCCGTTGTGCTCGATGAGGCGTCGATCCTGAAGCAGAGCAACGGCAAGACGCGCACGCTCCTGATCCAGCACTTCGCCGACGTGCCGCGCCGGCTCGCCTGCACCGCGACCCCGGCACCGAACGACGTGGAGGAGCTGACCAATCAGGCCGAGTTCCTGGGGGTGTCAACGCGGGTCAACATGCTCGCGGCGTACTTCGTCCACGACTCGGATGGGTGGCGCATGAAGGGCCACGCGCGCGGGCCGATGTTTCGATGGATGACATCGTGGGCCGTGGCGCTGCGCCGCCCGTCCGACCTCGGATACGACGACACTGGATACATCCTCCCCGGCCTGGACATCATCCCGCACACGCTGGATGTGGACGTGGTGCCGGACGGGCAGCTGTTCGCCACCGACATCGGAGGCGTCGGCGGGCGCGCCAAGGTTCGCAAGTCAACCCTGGATGCGCGCGTGGCACGCGCCGCCGAGATCGTCGCCGCCGAACCGGACGAGCCGTGGCTCATCTGGTGCGGGCTGAACGACGAGGCCGACGCGCTCGCTCGCGCCATTCCGGGCGCGGTGAACGTGTCCGGCTCGTGGTCGCCCGAGGACAAGGCTGAAGCCCTGCTCGGGTTCGCGGACGGGTCGATCGACCGCCTCATCACCAAGCCGTCCATCGCCGCGTTCGGACTCAACTGGCAGCGGTGTGCCCGCATGGTGTTCGTCGGCCTGTCCGACTCCTACGAGGCGTACTACCAGTCCATTCGCCGCTGCTACCGCTACGGCCAGCAGCGCAAGGTCCACGCGCACATCGTCTTGTCCGCGTTGGAGTCGCAGATCGCCACCAACGTCCGGCGCAAGGAGCGCGAGGCGTCCGAAATCACAACCGCCCTGGTGCGCGAGATGCAGCGCGCCGGCGAACTCGGGAGGACCGAATGACCACCGACATTTACACGACCGACGAGGCGCACGGGAAGAACTGGACGATGCTCCTGGGCGACTCCTGCGAGCGCATGACCGAACTGGCCGACGAGTCGGTGGACCTGTCCGTCTACTCCCCGCCGTTCGCCAGCCTGTTCACCTACTCCCCGAGCCCGCGCGACCTCGGCAACTCGGCCTCTCGCGGCGAGTTCTTCGACCACTACGGGTTCATCATCCGCGAGAACCTGCGGATCACGAAGCCCGGTCGGATCGCGTGCGTCCACGTCCAGCAGTTGACCACCACGAAGTCGACGAACGGGTTCGTCGGGCTGACGGACTTTCGGGGCGACGTGATCCGCGCCTACGTTGAGGCCGGGTGGATCTTCCACGGTGAGGTCACGGTCAACAAGGACCCGCAGGCGCAGGCGATCCGCACGAAGGCGCAGGCGCTGATGTTTGTCACGAAGAACCGCGACTCATCGATGACCCGCCCCGCGCTGGCCGACTACCTGCTCCTGTTCCGCAAGCCCGGCGACAACGCCGTGCCGATCAAGAACGACGTGACGAACGAGGAGTGGATCGACTGGGCGCAGCCGGTCTGGTGGGACATCAAGGAGACCAACACACTCAACGCCCGTGTCGCTCGTGACAACGAGGACGAGCGACACATCTGCCCCCTCCAGCTCGACTTCATCGAGCGGTGCATCCGGCTCTGGAGCAATGAGGGCGAGACCGTGTTCAGCCCGTTCGGTGGCATCGGGAGCGAGCCGTACACCGCCGTCAAGCTCGGCAGGCAGGCCCTGGCGATCGAACTGAAGCCAACGTACTGGCAGACGGCAGTCCGCAACCTCCAAGACATCGAGGCCGCGCTCGACCTGCCCTCACTGTTCGACGGGGCCACGGCGTGACCCCCACTGCCATCACGGACCTGATCGCCACCGAGCGCGATCGCCAGCGCGCGAAGTGGGGCGGGGAGCACTCGTGGGGCCGGGGCGACTGCTCCAGCGAGGCAGTCGCCGTCCGAGCGAACGACCCGGACGTGGCCCACCTGCTGCGCCTAGCCGTGCTTCACGAGGAGGCCGGCGAGGTCGCCCGCGCCGTCATGGAGCGCAGCGACGCCGACCTGCGCGACGAACTGATCCAGGTCGCCGCCGTCTGCCACGCATGGCTGGAGGCACTGAGCCGGTGAGCGAGGCCCCCAACATCATCGACCTGATCTTCGGCGTCACCAAGCCTGAGCCGGCGGTAGCGCCTGCGCCCAGGCCGGCGCTGACGGTGGTCGGTTCGGGGTACGCCGCCGCCGCGCTGGAGCGCGAGTGCGGGGCCGTCGCGCAAGCGGGCGAGGGCACGCGGAATGACACGCTCAACAAGGCGGCGTTCAGCCTCGGCCAGCTCGTCGCCGGGGGTGCGCTGGAGCGCGGCGAGGTCGAGGCCGGGCTGCTCGCGGCGGCCAGGTCGGCGGGGCTGACGGAGAAGGAGTCGCGGGCCACGATCGCCTCGGGACTGAAGGCCGGGGCCGAACATCCGCGCGGCGTGCCTGAACCCCGTCAGAGGCCACAGGAGGCTCATACACTGGTGAACCCCCGGACCGGGGAGGTACTGCCCGACCTGCCTCAGATGCCGTCAGCGGCCGACGTGGAGGCGTTCTGGGCCGCTCGCCCGGCGCTGACCACCATCCGCGACATGGCGCGGGCCAGGCGCACCGGCCCGTGGGCGGTCCTCGGCTGCGCCCTGGCCCACGTCGTCACCTGCGTCCCCGAGCAGGTCGTCCTGCCGCCCCTGGTCGGCGGCCACGGGTCGCTGAACCTGTTCATCGGCCTGGTCGGGCACTCCGGGCAGGGCAAGGGCGCCGCCGAGGCCGCCGCCACCGCCGCGATCGATGTCGGCGACTACGACGCGGTGCCGCTGGGCTCCGGTGAGGGCCTGGTCCACGCCTACGTCAAGCACACCCGCGACGGCCTGGAGCGCGTGCGCCGCGCCTGCCTGTTCAAGGTCACCGAGATCGACACCCTCACCGCCACCGCCCAGCGCAAAGGCGCCACCGTCATGCCGATCCTGCGGTCGGCCTGGTCCGGCGAACTCCTCGGCTTCCAGAACGCGGACGTGTCCCGCCGGGTGTTCGTCCCCGCGCACACCTACCGCGCCACCCTGATCGCCGGCATTCAGCCCGCCCGCGCCGACGCCCTGCTCGGCGACAGCGACGGCGGCACCCCGCAGCGGTTCGTCTGGCTCCCGGTCGCCGACCCTGACGCGCCCGAGATCAAGCCCGCCGAGCCCGCGCCGATCGCCTGGTCGATGCCCCGCTTCAGCGCAGACCCGTTCGGCCTGTCGCCGCTGACCCTGACCCCGACCATCGCCGCGGTCGTGGACGCCGAACGCCTCGCGGCCCTGCGCGGCAGCGGCGGCGGCATCAGCGGCCACGACACCCTCGCCCGCGTCAAACTTGCAGCCGCCCTCGCCCTGCTCGACGGGCGCCTGGCGGTCACCGACGACGACTGGCACCTGGCCGGGGTCGTCCACGCGGTCAACCTCCACACCCGCGAGGGCGTCGCGGCGGTGCTGCGGAACGCGCGCAGCGAGCGCACCAGGGCGCAGGGCGCGGCCGAGGCCGAGCGGGCGCTGGTGGTGCAGCAGCGCATCGAGGAGGCGGCGCTGCGGCGGGTCGGGGCGTGGGTGCTGCGGCGGCTGGAGGACCGCGGACCGGCCACCGCCGGGGACCTTCGCCGGGCGCTGCCGGGGCGCGATCGCCAGCACCTCGACGTGGTTCTGGACGACCTGGAGAGCCGCCATCGGATCAGTCAATCGGCCGGCTCGGACGGCCGCACCAGGTACGTCAGGGAGGCGTGATGGAGGCATGTGGACGTGGACACGATGAGGACAGGGGTATGACGATTCTGACATCCGAAACCGGACATTCTTCACAAAAAGTCAAGGAATCGGACTCGCGCGTAACGGTATCGACGGATGTCCACATGTCCCCGTCCACATCGGGGCCCGGCGTCCTCATCCCTGTCCACGTCGTTCGGGCCATCCTCGAGGAACTTGCCCGCGCCGAAGACCTGACCTGGGACGTCGACGTTCCCTACGCCCACGGCCGATCCATCCGCCGCCATCTGGACCTGGCGCGGTTCGCCCTCGAGATCACCGCCGACCCGCCGCCGGCGTCCACGACCGAGCGCGTGGGCCGCGCGCTCCTGCGGACCCTGACCCGCACCGGGACGGCCACGCGCTCGGCCCTGTACCGCTCCCTGTCGGCCCGCGACCGCTGGTGCTTCGACGCCGCCCTGGCCGGCCTCGAGGACTCTGGCCGCGTGGTCGTCCGCACCGAGGGGCGACGGACCACGGTCCACCTGTCGGGCGGCCTGCTGTGACCCCCGACCAGGAGCAGCTGGCCCGCGCCCTGGACGCTGCCGAGCGCCTGCGCGACACCTGCGCCCGCGCCGTGGACCGGCTGGGCAACATCGCCCGCCTCCACGCCGCCGACGCCCGCCTCGACGGCGACTGCCGCGAGTGCTTCCAGCCCTGGCCGTGCCGCACCATCGGCGCCGCTGTCGGGGCGCTGCCCGATGAGGAGTACCCGCGATGAACCGCAACAAGGCCGCCGGTACGCGGTGGGAATCCGCGATCGTGGAGTTCCTGCGCGACAACGGCTTCCCCTGGGCTGAGCGCCGCGCCCTGGCCGGTGCGCTGGACAAGGGCGACGTGACGGGCATCCCCGGGGTCGTGATCGAGGCGAAGGCCCACCGGCAGATCAGCCTCGCGGAGTTCCTGGACGAGGCGCTGACCGAGCGGGACAACGCCGGGGCGCAGATCGGCGCGGCTTGGGTCAAGCGCAAGGGCAAGGGCTCGGCCGGCGACGGCTACGTCGTCATGGACGGTCACACGTTCGCGCTGCTGCTCCGTGCCGCCGGATGGGGTGAGGGGCTGTGAGGCCGTCCCGCGACACGCTCGTCGGCTTCGGCGGCGCTGGCGCGATCCTGCTCGCCTCGGTGGCGCTGCTGTCCACCCCTGCGTTCGAGACGACCCCAACCCCGACGCCGACCGTGACGGTGACCGCACCCCCGGCGACGGTCAAGGTCACCGTGCCCGGCCCGGTTCGCACGGTGACGGTGACGCGGGCGAGCCGGTCGGAGGTTCGCATCCCGCCGCCGACCGCACCCTCGCCCGTGCGCCGCGTCGGTGCCGTGCAGGCATACGCCCGTTCCCTGGTGCCGGCCGCCCAATGGCCGTGCCTGCGCGAGCTGTGGCGACGCGAGAGCAACTGGCGGTGGAACGCCGACAACCCCACGTCGTCGGCCTACGGCATCCCGCAGGCGTTGCCGGGGTCGAAGATGCGCGCCGCTGGTGCGGACTGGCGCACGAACCCGCGCACGCAGATCAGGTGGGGCTTGCGCTACATCGACGCCCGTTATGGGACCGCGTGCGCCGCTCTGGCGCACCACGACAGGAAGGGCTGGTACTGATGACCGACGACCTGGCCGACGTGATCGGCCACGACTCGTGGTGCGAAATGGTGGAGCGCAAGGCCGGGCCGGATGCCACGTACTCGTGCTCGTGCGATGCGGCGGAGAAGGCCGCCGCCGTCCATGCCCACTACCTCGCCCTCGGCGGCGTGACGGACGAGGACATGGTGGAAGCACTTTGTAGCGACCTGCCCGCGTTCGACCACGCACCCGCCGTCCGCGACCTCATCGCCCGTGCCGTGGGCCACGCCGTAGCCGAGCGGGACGCCCTGCGCGCCACGGTGGATCTGGTGGTCGCAATCCACCACCCCCGCGAGGTCGCCGTCGCTGGCCCTGCTGATCCCTCGGCTCCTGTCTTTACGATCACGCGCTGCTCGTGCGGGTCGACGACGTGCCGCACGCTCGCCGCCCTGGACGGTGAGCCGTGACCCTCCCGCCGATGCCGCACGTCGACCCCGACACCGCCCTGCCCGAGTGCGAGAGATGCTGCCGCGCCTACTTCGAGGCCGTATCGGCAGGCGATACGCACTGGCCCCGCTACCGCTTCGTCCGCCTCCACCTCGGCCACTAGGAGCGTCCGATGATCTGCCCGGTCTCCCACCACGACGAGCGCGAGCGCGAGTGCGCCGACGGGCTGCACCTGTGCGCCTCGTGCGCCGACCGCCTCGCCGAGGCCCCGGCCAACCTCGCCGCGCTGTACGTCGACCTGGAGCCGCGCCTGGCCTCCAGCGAGGCCGCCGATGGTCAGCCGCGCGGCAAGGGCGGCACCCCGAACCGCATCCCGAACAGCGTGATCGTGGAGGCGCGTGCGGACATCGAGGCGGTGCTGCGGTCCTGGTCGCGGCTGGTGTCCGAGGACCGGGGTATTAGCGCCCCGCACCCTGACCCCGCGGACTGCGGGCGGTTCCTGACCCGGCACACCGCATGGCTCGCCGGCCAGCCGTTCGCCGAGGAGGCGATGGAGCTGGACGAGGTGTGGCGCAGGCATCGGGGCAAGGTCCAGCCCTCGCTCGCGCGGACGTTCGTGGTCGGCGGATGCCCCGCCCCGGAGTGCGCGGGGACGCTGACCGTCCACCTGAGCGGCGACGGGAACGCGGCGTCGGTGATCTACTGCGACACCGACGCCGAGCACATGTGGCCCCGGGATCTGTGGCTGCACCTGGGACTGAGCATCGAGGCGGAGCGTCAGGCGTGCTGACCTACCTGACCCCGCAGGAGGTGGCGACCCTGTACGGGGTGCGCGTCGCCACGGTCCACATGTGGGCGGCGCGCTACGGGTGGACGAAGATCACCGGCCGCAAGCGCGTCCTGTACCTCGCTGCGGACGTGGCCCGGTCCCGACGTGCGCCGTCTTGACAAAGTGCCGATGATAGGTATCCTGCCTAATGTGTCACTCGTGTATCCACGAGTCACGATCCCATCCCGGCCCCGCCTCGAACCCCCGAGTGCGGGGCCTTCGTCATGCCTGGGGGTGTCATGGACGAGGCCGAGGTCATCGAGGCCCTGGAGCAGTGCGCCCGCACGCTCATCGTCCGACGCCGCGCCGGCGAACCGTGCGACGGCACCCGGGCCTACATCGACGCCCTGCTCGATGAGCTGCTGACCATGCGCCAGCCTGTGGCGGTCTAGCGGTGGCGAGCCGAGCGCGCGGCGGGCAGTTGGTCTACATCGAGCCCGCGTCCGTCAAGGCGCTGCAGGAGACCACCCGCGTCCTGCGGAGCATGGCCGACACCAAGGGCTCCAAGGCGCTGCTGAAGCAGATGAACAAGGAGATCCGCGAGGCCGTTCAGCCGGTCGTGGATGACCAGGCCAAGGCCGCCCGCGGCATGAACTTCCAGCGCACGTCCAAGCAGGGCGGCTCCCGCGCTGCCCGCACCGCACGCACGCTGAAGTCCGGCAAGGTCAAGCGAGGCCGTGGGCTGCGCGAGGAGATGGCGAGCAGCATCCGCATCCAGATCAGCCGGGGCGCGAACTCCACCGGGGTCCGCATCCGTCACGCATCCAGGGATGCGGACGTGAACGTGATCGCCCGGCGGCTGGACTCCAAGGGCAAGGTGCGCCACCCGCTGTTCGGCAACAAGGCGCACTGGTACGAGACCCAATCCGACGGCATGGGCTGGTTCACCGCCACGGGCGAGCGCCGCCTGCCCTGGGTTCGGCGCAACCTCTCCGAGGTACTGGATCGCTGGGTCCGGGACCTCGCCCGCGGGATCGACCGCGCGGCATGAGCATCCTCGGCACGCAGGCATGGAAGCGCCTACGCGCACGGGTGCTCCGCGAGGAGACCGTCTGCCACCTGTGCGGACACCCGCTCGACTACGACGCCCCGCCCCGCTCCACCTACGCGCCGGCCGTGGATCACCTGATCCCACGCGCCAAGGGCGGCGATCCCCTGGACCGGGCGAACCTGCGCGCCGCTCACTACGGCTGCAACTCGCGCAAGGGCAAGCACCCCGATCGCGTGCGACCGCGGACCTCGCGCCTGCTGTAGGGGGGGCGTTCTCATTCTTTGAGAATCGGGGCACCGCCAC